>Ga0206859_1025_pt1 | contig 35081 bp, 30 predicted proteins | sample Alteio_BWOrgCont_47_FD_152882 | JGI IMG/M metagenome (GOLD analysis project Ga0206859, IMG submission 152882) | Enriched cells from forest soil in Barre Woods Harvard Forest LTER site, Petersham, Massachusetts, United States -... | ecosystem: Environmental > Terrestrial > Soil > Temperate forest >... | reverse complement strand
CTGAGAATACATCGAGTTGTAGATGATAAAAAAAATACTGATTACAGCAGCACTTCCCTATGCTAATGGCCCCTTGCACTTTGGCCATATAGCTGGCGCCTATTTACCTGCAGACTGCTATGCCCGCTTTGAGCGGCTGCAGAAAAGCGACGTGCTATATGTCTGCGGGTCGGATGAATATGGCATCGCTATTACCTTGAGTGCTGAGCTGGCAAAACGCACTCCACAGCAGCATGTAGACGACTTTCATGCCATTAACAAGGCTCTCTTCGAGGAGCTCAACATGAGCTTTGACCACTACTCACGCACTTCATGGGTAGGGCATGTGGCGCCGGTGCAACGTTTTTTCCTCGACCTTTTGGATAATGGTTATATTGAAGAGCGCACTACCGATCAGCTCTACTCTGAAATCGATGGTAAATTTCTCGCCGACCGCTATGTTGTCGGCGAATGCCCTACATGTGGAAAAAATGGAGCGCGTGGCGACGAATGCCCCCACTGTGGCGCCAGCTATGAGGCTACAGACCTGCGCAACCCCCGATCCAAGATAAGCGGAGCGCCTTTGGTGCATCGTCCAACAAAACATTGGTTTCTCTTGCTCGACAAGCTACGTGAGCCTATCACGGCTTGGATAGCTGCTAAGCAATGGAAGCCGAATGTTCTCAACTTCGTCAAAGGATATATAGAAGAGCTGCGGCCGCGCGCTATTACGCGCGATTCGACATGGGGAGTGCCTGTGCCGCTGCCAGGCAGCGATGGGAAGGTCCTTTATGTATGGTTTGATGCCCCTATTGGCTATATTTCAGCGACGATGCAGTGGGCGTCAGAGCGGCAAGAGCCTTCTTTATGGCAAAAATATTGGCTAGATCCCGCCACCTCCTTAGTGCAGTTTATCGGCAAAGACAACATTCCTTTTCATGCTGTCATCTTCCCTGCCATGATTATGGGGCAAGGTATCCCTTATAAGCTTGTCGATCAGCTACCAGCCAATGAGTTTTTAAATCTTGAAGGGCGGCAATTTAGCAAATCGGATGGTTGGTATATCGACTTAGAGGAGTTCTTCGCTAGTTATAGCGCCGATCAAATTCGCTATGTACTCGCCGCCAACGCCCCTGAAACTGCTGACGCCGAATTCAGCTGGCGTGATTTTCTGCAGCGCTGCAATGGCGAGCTTGTCGGCAAATATGGCAACCTAGCCAACCGCGTGCTAATATTCGCTCACAATAAATGCCAGGCTATAGTGCCCGAAGCTATAGAGCTGCAAGAGCGGGATAGCGCCTTTTTATGGCAGCTAAAGCTGCTTGCCGCCCAAGCCGAAGAGTGCTATCGGGGCTTTCGCTTGCGCCGAGCAGTACAAACAATTATGGAGCTGTCGCAGCTTGGCAACAGCTATTTCGACAATACAAGCCCATGGCTCGATGCCAAAGATCCCGAACGCATAGATGCTATGCATACGACAATTGCTTGCTGCGTGCAGTGTTTGAAAATTTTAGCTCTGATCTCCTGGCCTATTATCCCTTCTACTGCTGAAAAGCTATGGCATATGCTAGGATTTGAAGAGTCCCTGCTCCATAGCGGATGGCAGGCGATAGTCGCTTCACCTATACCTGTTGGACAGCGGCTGCGAAAATCAGAAATTCTCTTTCATAAAATCGACGAAGAAAAGATCGCTCAAGAGGAAGAGAAGCTGCGCATGCGGGTAAAGCAGGAGGTTTAGTACTATGGGTTTGCTTTGGCTGCGGATGAAAGTAGCTGTATGGGAGATGGTAGAGCGCTGCCGCGTGGCGCAGCGCTATTGGCGTCGTTCATCTCTCTTTCGCAAAGTAGATCTCGCCCTATGGGCGGCGTACGCATCGCACTCTCCCTTCAAAATTAGCAAAAACTTTCTCAGAGAACGGGGTATAGCAAATATTTATTCCTATGGAGAGACCCCTCTTACGACCATGGAGCTAATTGCTAACAGCTGTGGTCTCACAGCGACAGATCATGTCGTCGAGTTGGGATGTGGCACAGGTCGGGCCTGCTTTTGGCTCCGCTGCTTTGTCGGCTGCCAAACGACAGGAATAGAATTTATTCCAGAGTATGTTGTAAAGGCACATCTTTTGCAGCAACGCTTCCATATAGACAAGATTTCATTTATTCTAACGGATATGGCCTATGCCGAGCTCTTTTCAGCTACGGCTGTCTACCTCTATGGCACTTCCATGGAAGAAGAGGAGATAGGGGCCCTTGCACCGGTGCTAGATAAGCTACCCAGAGGTGCTAAGCTCATTACTGTCAGTTGGCATTTCAAAGAATTTTTCCACACACCTGCCTTTTCTGTCGTCAAGCAATTTTCTGCCCCCTTTCCCTGGGGCTATGCCGACGTCTATTTGCAAATTAAGGAGTAGAAAAGGGTGGTATAACTGCTTAAAACCAAAAAATTTGTTTAAGCGGCTGGTTGGTGCTAGCAAGATTATTTTCACTACACCGCAAAGCATATTCTTCAATTGTTTTGCCGTCCGTACTTGGTCCACCATTGGTCCATGGAATCCCATTCTTTCCTCTTGCATAATATATGCTCATTTAGGCATAATGAGGCCTAGAAAGATAGAAGATAACTGATGAAACGACTTTTCTGGATTGGGTCGAGCCGCGAAGACCTCAAGCAATTCCCCGATGAAGTTCAAGATGAAATGGGATATGGCTTATATCTTGCTCAAATGGGCGATAGGCATAACCGTGCAAAAACTCTTAGCGGATTAGGCAATGCCAAAGTGATCGAACTTCGAGAAAACGACAGATCGGGAACCTATCGAGTAATTTACACAGTTGAAATGACAGAATTCATTTTTGTGCTACATGCCTTTCAGAAAAAATCGAAAAGCGGCATTGCAACGCCGAAGCAAGAGATTGATTTGGTTAAACGCCGCATAAAAGAGGCTGACGCCCTTTGTAAAGAATTAAAAGGAGAAAAGTAGTTATGAAAAAAAAGATCGTATACGAAGAAAGCTCTGGGAACGTATTTGCCGATTTGGGTATTGAAAATCCCGAAGAAGCTTTAGCAAAATCCGAGCTAGCTCGACAAATTGGTAAACTTATTAAGAAGAAAAAACTCACTCAAAAACAAGCTGCTGAAATTTTAGCCATTGATCAACCCAAAATATCTGCTTTGATTCGTGGAAGATTAAGAAGCTTTTCATTAGAGCGTCTTATTCGTTTTCTAAACGAGTTAGGACAAGATGTCAGCATCATGATCAGTCCTGCAAAAACAACGGGACGTGGTAGCACTTGGATAGGCGAATCTTATTCAAGCACTCGCATAGCTGCTTTGGGAAGATAAAAAAGGGCCCTGTTCGTAAAGTGGGCCACCAATTTCTGGCACTGTTCGCCTTTTCGGTCAGAGCCCCTCTCTATGTACTGTGTGGTGATTTATTATTTTTACCACGGAGATCAGGTACACAGAGGAAATAATTAACTGACCGAAAATCCTCTCAGCGAAGGTGAACAAGGCCAATAATTACGAGGTCTGTTTAATTGATGAGGCCTAAGGCGGTGTAAGGAGCATAGCCAAAGCGCTTATCCGATGTACTTACTTTGAGCCAACGGCCGTCGCTACTAATTTCAATCACATCAATGAGGTCGCCAGGGACGAGTAGCGATTGTTCAAGAGCGATAGCTTTCAGTGAGGGAAAAGGGTAAAGCTGTGCTGGCGCTACAACGACAGCTTTGGCAGGCATCATATATTTGCTATAGAAAATGTCTCCGGCGAGAAATAGCGCCATAGCCGCCCATAGCACTGTTGCCCCCTGAAGTTCTCTGCGGCGCAGCCAGACATATCCAAAAAAAGAGAGAAGGGAAAGGAAGCTACACAAGGGCAGTAGTGCGATTGCCTCTTGGAGAGAAAGAAGACCTTCAAAAGGCATAAAAAGCCGATGTGATGAAGAAGAGTTCGATTCTATCCCCATTTTCTGCAAAGAGCTTTGCCACCCCCCCTGCACAGCCCTATCGCGTGGTGTTAGCGCTTTGGCGCGCCCATAATATACCAATGCCCAAGGATACTGGCCGAGTTCAAAGTAGCTGTCAGCAATATGTCGAGCCAAAGTGGCGTCTATCTTTTCAGGGTTTTGTTCTACAAGCCAAGTAAGTAGAGATTGTCGAAGTTCTTGTTGGCGAGAGAAAAGACCCTGCAGTTGCTCTTCCGTAGAGATAGCGCCTTTTGCAGAAAAAAGATATCCTACTGTGGCGGCAATAATGAGCAGCAGCGCCCCTAAGAGAAGATGGTTATCTTTTGACGACATCATACTCACATTTCACGAAAAAATTATTTTACAACTCACCTCACGCAAGAGTAACTGTTCAGCCCCCTTACATCGTGCCCGTGCCCGCCCGTGTGCGGGCACGGGCACGGGCACGATGTATAAGGGGGTTATTTGGAAGTTACCTCGTTTTTATCTACTATCAGGCAGAGCTTTGCTGTGTCGATAGAAGTTCTTCGGCAGGTTGTAGTAGGATCATTACATAATTGCGGAAGACTCCAGAGGGAATGAGAGCCATGAGGCTTTCACAATCGATAATTTCTTGTTCTTTTCCCTGTAACCGTAGGCATAGAGCCGTCTCATGCCTATACGACAGCTGGGATAGGGCTCGTTGCCATTCTTCGGCACAAGGGGAAATAATTTCATCAAAACATTGGATAAATTTCTCAGGGCTCCAGCCCGATATCTGGCGTATTTGTGGATGGGCAAAAAGCAGCAGCTTTTCTCGAAGAGAATAGAGTAAAACGGCTGCAGGGCTTTCATTGGCTAAAGAGTCGCACAAGCGGCGCAAGTCTAGACTGAAGGGATTTATTGGCAAGTCAGCAAATCGCTTATTCCCTTGGATAAAATGGGGGACGCCAGTCATCTTCTCTGCTATATCGATACAGCGGCGCAGCTGGTCAGGAGCTTCTTCATTGCTAGGGCTACTGGGTTGCTGTGAGTTAAATGCAGGGATAGCCATGCGAGGCCTGCTCATCTGCTGCTCACCGCCCCCATAACCTCCTCCTGAAGGGCCTCCTTCTGCCAGCTGCAGCAGGGTGCGTATCTCATAGCGCAGCTCCGCCACCTTGTCTTCCAATAGGCTGACTTGCTGTTGTTTTTTTTCTGAAGCGGCGCGTTGTTCTGCCAAGGTCTGTTGCAGCTCAGCGATGAAGATCTCTTTTTGATGCAGCTGTTCTTCGGAAGAATTTTTATATTCGGCAAAATCTTGCAATACACCTTCTGTCTGCCGTTGAAAGCGTTCTTTTTCTCTTGCGAGCAAATATAGCTCTTGTTCCCTTTTATTTAATGTGCTCTCTTGTGACAGCCATTTTTGTTGCAGATCTGTAAGGGCATCTTTTGTTTGAATTAATGCCTGCGCAGTCTCCCCATTGCCTGGGGTTGATTCATTGCTATTGGCCGTGTGGGCAGTTGTTAGTGCAATGCTGTCATTTAGGACATGAAGGGTATACTGTTCCCATTGTTGCAAGAAAGTGAAGAGCAATAGAGAGCCGAGGAGGGCGATGAGAAGGCCTATGGCAACGAAGCTTATTCCGCCCAGATTTAGCGCATGGGAGATATACGCGCTGAATGCAGATAGCGGCAGAAAATAGCAAATTAATACTAGCCCCAGAAGGGTATAACGATTGAGAGCGGTGCCTTGCATGGCAGCAGATGCCTTTTGATATAGGCTTTGCGAAAACCCCTCACATCCCCTGTGAATAGGAATTATATCAGTGAGGCATACCCGCGAAAAGCCGTGGTATATGAGACCCAAAGGCCAATTATACACAACAGAAATTTTGCATCTAGGGAAATGCGCATTTTAGGGCTACTTTCATTAGATCTCCTGCATAATTCATTTCCTTGCCCTTGGCCCCTGCCCTTGCCCTTGCCCGAAAAAAACTGTAAGGGCAGGGGCAAGGGCAGGAGTAAGAAAATGAATTATGCAAGACTCCTTTTTATCCACTAGTCGAGTTGAGGCGAAAGAGGCGGCGTGCATTAGCCGTCGTTGCTTGGGCTATAGTTTGGAGGGAGATTCCCCTGACAGCGGCAAGTGCAGCAGCTATGTCCACGATGAAGGCAGGTTCATTTGTGGCGCCGCGTCGGCTTTGAGGCGCCAGATAAGGAGAATCTGTTTCAATTAAAATGCTATCAAGAGGCAATTCAGCAGCCATTTCTCGCAACTGCTCGCTCTTTTTAAAGGTGATAATACCGCTAAAAGAGAGTAGCAGTCCGCGTTGCACGACCTCGCGGGCTTCATCTCTATTTCCTGTGAAACAGTGCACCACTGCTGGGGCATGTTTTCCTTGAATAATATAATGGGCATCCAGTAGAGAAAAAAGGTCGGCAAAAGCTTCGCGGCAGTGAATGATGGTGGGCAAAGAGCTTTCTATAGCGAGTGTGAGATGTCGCTGAAAAAAGAGCTTTTGCAGTTCGCGGGGGGCATGCTGGTAGTGGTAGTCTAGGCCTGTTTCTCCAATAGCTATCAAGCTTCCCGAGCGGGCAGCCTCGGCAATTTGCGCAAAAAAACCATCTGACGCCTGTACTGCATCGTGAGGGTGTACAGCAGCGGCATTATATATCCAAGGCTCTCTGCGTGCCAGCTGCCAGCCCATTTCTAAGCTCGCCGCATCGGTGCATACGTTGATGATTGCCTCTATGTTCGCGTGCTCTGCGCGCTCCAAGAGGAGGTCTAGCTCGCCTAACAAAGGGGAAGAAGTGAGGTGGGCATGAGAGTCAATGAGCATAAGATACCAGACACCGCCTTAGGGACTGTTCATCTAGTGAACTTGGGTTAAGGGCATCTGAATAGTTGCGGTTAAGGACTAAAAAGTAAAGTCGTAGATTGGCTGAATACCTAGGTTTTGGACTCTTCCCGGCAAAGGAGTTGCACCCTTCCTCCCTTTCTTTAGCTGGTTAAATAGTTGGCAAGGAAATGGGACTGTACCCTGTTTCCAATAGTCTGAGTCCATGACGCTATATGCTTTCCCACCGAACGTGCGCTCTCTCCAAGGGAGGAAGAAGGCGCTGATGGGCTTGAAAAAAAGCTCCTTGATACAGCGCGGTAGGCGAAAAGCTAAGCCTGCAATCCCCCTGGGCTCTCCATCGAGAAAGTCTGTTGTGAAGAGGTCTATCTTCTCTGATTGTTTCCCCGCCCGGTCTTTCAGAAAATTTGCCATATGCTGCGTCATCTTGGCGCAATTTTCATCGACGAGCTGAAAGGGCAGCTGGTCATCTAAGCTCTTCTGAATAATAGTCCTGATTTCCCACATGGCGGCATGCCCCATCTCTGGAGTAATTATTATCGCGCATGCCTCATCATGTTGTTGTGCTACCTCATAGACCCACGGATCGGGGTAACTTAGCCGCGCCGACGTGGTATTCAGGGCGAAGAGCCATTTTTCTATAGGCCCCTGGGGATCTTTAGCAGCTATGCGGCCAAAGGGATAAATATAATACTGGCCATTTTTGGGGATAAGCATCTCAAAGAAGCTATGATTGTCGTCGAATTCCAGCTTTACGCTCTTCGATGCCACGCGAGCGCGAAATATCCAATTTCTTCCATTGGCATTTTCCCGATATTTTTTTTGGGCCTTTTCTGTTGTCATCGTGGCAAAGGTGGGAAGCTGCTCCCACCAGTTATTTAGGTTGAAGTCGATTGTCTGGTTAGGTTCAGGCTCAAAAGTAGTAGCGCCCCAAGCGGTAATGCCTTCTTGAAATACTTCTACTTGCCTTGTCTGCCTATCCTTGCTCACTAGCTGCGCAAAAATTTCCCCTATAGTTAACTGCAATTGAGATGGCACAGTTGTTGTACTACCCCTGGTCAGAATTTCTGTGCCATCAAAATCTAGCGTGTACGACTGCGCAGAACGGTCAGTGCGGGAACCTTCCCTGTCTGTCACTGTTTCTTGATAGCTCTCCGAGTAGGAGATGTGAACGCTACCTTGTCCTTTTTGACGTGTTTGTGTAGAACTTTGTTGTTTAGTTTGCCGATGGGAAGATGTCCAAGTGACCTTTTGCTCAAAATTTAATACTGGAAGCTGTTTTACCTCTTGGATGCCCCTCGCATTGGTCTCGACGAAAGCCATGACGAGCTGCTTTATACCATCGGCCTCTCGTATGTGCAGTGCGCCAGGGCAGGCGGTGCTAATTTTTTTGCGGACTTCCCACGGCAATTTTGTGATAGAGCCATACTCCATAAAAGGCCTTAGCTGTAGATGTAAAACAAAAATCCAGCTGAAAAAATCGCGCTGTAGAGCTTTATCTTCGAAGAGCAGGGGCAAAAAGTTTTTATATTTAGCGGCTTCCCGAAGGAGATCCTTTTCTTCATTAGAAAGGGGTTTATTTTTTTTATAGGTTGTGGCAAGTGCTATCATCTTGTCCAGGTCATAATTTCTACCTCGTATTGGGAGCGGCGTCCCCCCCATTTCTTTGGGAAGGCGATAGCGCAAAGCAACGACTCTTCTTTCCAGGTCTGAGAGCTCTTGGCTGTTGCGCGTCGTCCATCCCTTCTTTAATCGCCCCTGCAGCTCCGATGCATGGGCTAAATAAGAGCGAAAATTAACTCCTTGTTGCTCGCGACAGACAATAAGGGGGCTTGCCTCTAGCTCATCCATAGCGCGAACAAAGCTGCGAGTGATGGCGAGTAGCTCGCGCCGTTCACTCCCTGTAATCCAACGCCAAACGTGCTGCCAGAAGCTTCTTTTTTTGTAAAGACATTCTTGGACATCGTCAAACAGCTGTTGATCTCCTGGCCTTATCTGGCCTGTTGCAAAATCATTAATCCCGAATGAAGGAGCTAGCTTCTCTGCAAGGGTGGAAGAAGAGACAAGGGTATCGCCCAGATGCGCTGCATTACCCCTTTCTATCGAAAGCATGGCCTCTTTATGCTGAGTTTGAATATTTTTGTGATATGTCTTCTCGTTATATTCTAGCTCCGGAATGCTCTTGGGGTCAGAGCTCCATATGAAAGTTTTTTTATTGCCAGGTATATTTTTTTTGAGCATAGCTTCTTCGAAAGAAGAGGCCCCCCCCGCGCCTCTGATGCGCACATTGCTCCTCGCCGAAATCATGGCGGTCTCGTCTCGAGCTTGAAACGGAAGTGGGATGACGCGTAAATTATCTGGCAGCTCTATGTTCGCCAATTTATCCCTAATGCGACCCAAAATATATGGGGAGCCATTTGAAGGTTCATGTCCACAAAAGACAAAGAATATATATCGCTGGTTGGGCTGTTTTGCTCGATGAGCTAGGGAGACCAGCTCGTCAACAGCGCGCTCCAGATCGGCTGTGGGAGGCCGACTTCCCAGCATCATGGAAATTACTGTGTCACTGCTATATACGGGAACGCTAGGTACGGGCCTTAGCATGTCATAGTAAGGAGATGTGCGGTATTGTGCTTCCTCAAAAAACTCTCCCATGTTATTTGATGGGCCGTTTTTATAAGTCTTTTCCACAGTAGGGTCAACTAAATTGATGTTTTTTGGCAATAAGCCCGTTCTGTTCTGTATACATGCTACATATTGCCATTTCCTTGTATTCTCATCACTACGCCCGAGAGAAGCATAGGGGACCTTTAAAAAAATTCGTTTTTTGTCATCTGGCGAAAGGCGTTGAATGGGATTAAAAAAATGGTGAGCTTCCTCAGGGAAATCTGTCATCCAGATCTCTAGGACTGTTGTTTTATCTAAGGCGTCTAAAATAGCTTGAAGGGCATTGGGTTGAGTATTTATAACCTTAGTGACCTTGTGAGATTTCGTTATTTTTTCTATCTCCATTCTTACAGGCCAGTAAAAAATTTTGTCTCCAAGCCAGCCACAGCGCAAGAGTTGCTCAAGCTTAGCCGTATTCCCATTACTCCTTGCGTGGTTCCAAGTTTCTGCGCCTCTCTTCCCTACGAATCCAGTGACGTTCAAAATATCGATGCTTTGGGAGTATGCAGGGAGATCTGCCTCATTTTTTAATACCTCACTAATTGCTTGGTGGCCGAAGCCTCCTGAAGAGGTGATGTAGATAGTAAAATTTTGTACAGACATTTTATTCTCTATTATTTATACGTTTTATATTGCCAACAGTATACTCGATTTTACAAGTTTTATCCAAGTATTACATTTCTTGCAAAGTACAGATAATTCCATTCAGTTGCCTAAAATTGCCATTTTTGAGATCTTTATCGGCCCTGTTCACCTTCTCAGTCAGAGTCCCCCCTCTGTGTACTCTGTGATCTCTGTTGTAATTTATTATTTTTACCACAGAGGTCACAGAGCACACAGAGGAAATAATTAAATTGACTGAAAATTTACCCTGTAAAGGCGAACACTGTCCACTTCGTGAACGACCCAAATTGCTACGGTATCTCCTCAAGATAGCTAGCTATTATACTCGGCGTCAGTATCTGGGGCAAGAGTTGCGCTTGGCTAGCGCCGCTGTGGTAGAGGACATACAAGGGGACACTATTGCGCCCGAATTGCGCCAACGCCTCAGTGATAGCGGGGTCGTGGCGCGTCCAATCTGCTTTCATAAGAACAACGCCCTTTTTTTTCGCCAGGGCTTTGACAGTGGGATGATGACAAGCAGCGCGATTCGTTTGGCAGGTCAAACACCATTTGGCAGTGAAATCGATAAAAACAGCGCGCCCCTCTTGCCGCAAAGCAGCCACGCGTGCGGCATCAAAAGGCTGCCAATTGCCTGCAGAAGCCGGCAGAGATATATTTTGTGAGAAGTTCTCAGGGGCCATCTGACTGGCTATTACAAGGAAATAGCCCGCCGAGGAAAATAGCATAAGCACTCCCGCTTTGGCAAAGCGCCTTGTGATCTTTTTTTGCGATGGAAGAGCCCAATTGCCCCATGCCCAGCACCCTATAGCTGCAAAGAAAAAAGCGACAAGCAGTAAAACAAGCCCATCGGCACTCGTTTCTGCAGAAAAAACCCAGGCAAGCCATAATGTAGAGGCTAGCAGTAAGAAGCCCATTAACTGTTTAAAATAGATCATCCAGCTTCCTGGTTTAGGCAAAAAGCGCAGCAGCCGCGGGAAAAAGGAAAGCAGAAGATAAGGCGAAGCGAGGCCTAAGGCGACGGCGGTGAAGAGGAGAAAAGCCTCTAGGGGCGGCGCTGTGGCGGCGAAGCCTATGGCTGTGCCGAGAAAAGGCCCTGTGCATGGCGTGGCCACTGCTGTGGCTATGATGCCGCTAAAAAATGATGCCGTCCACCCTTCGCCCATCCTCCCTCGGCTTCCTGCCCAGGAGGCAATCCCTGTGCCTAGCTCCATAACCCCCAGCAAGTTGAGCGACAATGTGAATAGCATCAGAGCCATCGCTGCTACAAAGAGGGGGTTTTGCAGCTGAAAGCCCCAACCGACAGCTCTTCCCCCGCTCTGAAGCAGTAGCATGACAGCGGTGAGGAGCCAAAAGGAGAGCAATATCCCAGCAGTAAAAGCAACGGAATGGCCGACGACTATGTGTCGCTTTTTGTCTGCCATTTTGGCAAAGCTAAGAATCTTCAGCGCTATGACGGGCAATACGCATGGCATAAAGTTGAGCAGAAAGCCTCCTAAGAAGGCAAAAATAATAGTTAGGAATATTCGTTCTGAAAGAGGTGGAACATTGTTCTGTAGCGACGATAGGGGTTCATCTATCTTTTCTTTGGCCGTTGTCCTCTGCTCAAAGGCCATGCCGATGGAGAGCTCCTTTTCAGCAGATATAGCCTCAGCTGCCGTACTTGGAGCAGCTTGAATCGGTAGGTCGATGACCCATGAGGCCACAGATGCCGTGTTGGACTTCAACAGAAGCTCTCCCTGTAAGCGTTGGCCTGCAATAACAGCCATTTCATCGCTTGCTTTCAAGGAGAGAAGCCACTCCTGCTTATCTTCTCCCACAAGTTGGGTGAGAATAGGAGGGAAGTGATAGTCGGTAGGAGTACTTGGATAAGGGAAAAAAAATGCGTCAGTAAGAGCGGGAAAATGTTCTTTTGAGATCCCCGTGAGAGCAATGAAACCACTAGAAGTGGCAGCAGCAGAGAGCTTTGCATCGCTCTTGGAGGGCAAATGGGAGCGCGCAGCAGAGAATAGGGTAGCTGCTAGCTCTTCATCGAGTTCTTTAATGGGCAGGGAGAGGGAGAGGGTGGCTTGAGAGGGCAGGCAATTAGAATCTGAACAGGCAAGCCACGTAATCTCTGCTTGAATATCGATAGGACTATCTTGCGTTACTTGTTGGGGAAAATAAATGGGCGCCAGTAGGTCGAGCTCTCCCCTATAGCCAAAGGAGATAAGACCCTCTTCATTAAATTGCTCAGGAGTAGGCCAGAGAAGCTCCCCAACAGAGAAACCTTCGGGCAGATGCCAATTGATGGAGGGAGGAAAACCTACATCTCCAGCCTGTTTCCAGTAGAGGTGCCAACCCGGCTCGGTAGTTAGGCGAATGAGAAGCCATAGAGGCTGCCCTGGATAAATCTTTGACTGCTCTGCAATAAGGGAAACGCAGACAGCATCTGCGGCTTTGTTCGCGGCCTTGGCCAACGTTGGAGACGGCGGCACGGCGACAACAGAGCACTCTTCGGAGCCAATCGCTGTGGAGAACTCTTCTTCCTCGATCGAATATTTACTAGAGGCCTCGCATGGGGCTAGATCTGCTGACGGTGGTGAAGCAAAGGAAAAAGGGGAGAAGGAAAGAAGAGCAAGTGAAAGTAGACTCTGAAACGAGGCCAGATAGGGCTGCTTATTTCTTGACATTTGCTCCTGCTTGGAATAAACCTTAATGTTGCAAATATTGGTGAATCATCATAATAAAGCTAGTTTTTGTTGATTAAATGCTATGACAATGAAGTTGCTAATAAATATATATGATCCTGTTTTGGGAAGCAATCCCTTTTGGCAGGCTTTCATCCTCTCCGACTGGCTCGGTAAGGGAATTTTTTTTGGCTTGTATCTATTGTCCATTATCAGTTGGATTATATTGATAGTTAAATGGCGCCATATTTATGCCGCGCGCAAGCAGGCGCAGCTTTTTCGCAACTTTTTATTACAAAATAAAACTTCCCTGCTCCAGCCGCCGATTGATAGCGAGAGAAAAAATAGCCCTTTTCACGTCTTGCATGCCACTGTGCGAAAATATACTGTGGATTTGCTGAATAAAAATCGCCAATACGCCCCGCTACCACATTCCGGCTCTTCTTATCTATCTTCTGCCGACCTTGACTTTATTCATGCCCACCTCGATGCTGCTGTAGCTGTCCAGGTGCAACATCTCGACAGCTACCTGTTTATCCTGTCGACAACGGTGAGTTTGGCTCCATTTTTAGGGCTGCTGGGGACAGTATGGGGCATCCTTATTACCTTTTCGGGCTTGCAGGGTGGCTTTGCCGCGACAAATCAGACGGTGCTTTCGGGCTTGTCACTAGCGTTGGCGACGACGGTATTGGGATTGCTAGATGCTATTCCGGCCCTTGTGGGGTATAATTATCTGAAAAATGGGATACGCCGTTTTCAAATAGAGATGGAAAATTTCTCTATTGAAATTCTCTCCATAATACAAATGAATTATCGCAAAGTAGAGTAGCAAGTAAGAACCTGGCAGCGGTGCAATTTTTGGCCTTGTCCATAGGCCTGGAGAAAAATGGGCCAGAACAATCAGGCCTTGTTCACCTTCGCTGAAAGGATTTTCGGTCAGTTAATTATCTCCTCTGTGATCTCTGTGGTAAAAATAATAAATTACCACAGAGATCACAGAGTACACGGAGAGGGGCTCTGCCTGAAAAGGTGAACAGTGCCAGAAATTGGCGGCCCACTTTATGGACAAGGCCAAACAAGGCTAAGAAATGCGTAGGAGATATACCTGCTATAGGCAGAACCATGAGGAGGCGGAGCCCGCTGTCAACCTCACGCCCTTAATAGACGTTGTATTTGTCATTCTCATCGCCTTTATTGTTATTGCCCCTCTTTTAGAGCGAGACAACATTGAGTTGGCGACAACGACGGGTATATCGGACCAAAAAAAGATACGCGAAGCAAGCGCAATTTCTTTAAAGGTTTATAGCGATAATACAATGGCTTTAAATGGCCAGCGCATAGAAGAATCGACTCTTTTAGGACAGCTGCGCCGGATAAGAGATGCCAGCCCTGAGGTTATACCACAGTTATTTCACGACAAAAATGCGCGCTTTGGCACATACCAAAAAATAAAAAATACCGTAGAAGAGGCTGGTTTTTCCGCTTTAGAGGTAGTTTTGGAGCCACAGTGATGGAGTATAAAGGCGCTGTTGCGTGGGTTCTATTGTTTCACCTAGCAGCAGTTGGAGTGGCTTGGACACAGTCAGTGGAGGGGGAGCGGCGGCATAGGCGCCCCTTCGCTGTGCAAACTGTTAATTTGTCCAGTCAAGCGGCATTAGCAAGGACGGCCTTGCTTGAGGCTACGAGCCAAGAATCCGCCCAAGCAAAAGAGTGTACTAGGTGCAGCGACTCGCGACGAACGAATAATGGCAGCGCTATTGCCGAGAAGTTAGGCGTGGTAGACGGAGCCTTACAGGCGGCCGAAACTTTGCCAGAAACTGCGAACAAGGTCGGAATATCCAAGCAGAAAAAGCCCTCAAAAACCCAGCGCGTCGTACAAAATGAGAAAAAAATGGTGGCAACTGCCGAGCATAGCCAATCTAGCGCGGTGAAAAAAATGGCCACCTCTATCGCAGAAAAGGGAGACAAACAGAGCGTCTCTTCTCTTCGCACCATTCAGGAAGTGAAGAGAAAAGGCGCTTTGCTGCAGCAAGCTAAGGAAACGGTTGCAAAAATTCCCCCTTCAGAAGATAAAATTGGCGCAAAGTATGGACAACAGACGTCAAAGATAAGCGACGCAGCGCCTCTGCAGACGTTTCAAATGAGCGACTTTGAAGGGCATCCAGAGCTTTCTTATAGCGATGCTTTGGCACATGCTTTGCAAAGGCAACTATGCCTTCCCGAATATGGAAGAGTCGAAGTGGCTTTAACGATTAGCTGCTCAGGAGGGGTTGTTCGAATTGTCGTCGTCAAAGCAGAGAGCGAGCGCAACCGCGCTTACCTCCTTGAGGCTATACCCAAGGTGATCTTGCCTTCTTTTGGCGCCTATTGTTTACGAAAAGAAGAAAAAATGTTTACTATTGCTCTGAACAATGCAAGCTGACTCATACTGGCATCTAATAGGCCTTTTGCATAACTTCATAAAGTCTAATATGCAAGGCCTACTTGTCTTTTTCTTTTTTCTTTTTATCGTTTTCCCCGCACAAGCTACACAACTGCTAGAGGTGGATTTAGCTACTGAAAGTACATTAGTGCCTATTTATCTGTCTCCGTGGAATGGCGAAAAAAGCGACTTTGAGCGCAGCTATCTGCAAGCTTTAGAAAAGGTTTGGGATTTTGATTTCTCCACAAGTGGGATATGCCACCTGTTGTCAGCAGATAGGGCTGGTGTAAAAGGGAAAAAAATAGATAAAAGTACCCCACGGATTGCTGTAGATGTCAAAGAGCAGGCGCGCTATATCGTCGCGGTAGAGCTGGAACAGCGATATGCCTTTGCCCATATTTTAGAGGCCGCTACAGGGGCTGTACGGGCTACCGAGAAGCTCTCGCTTATCGGGGACATGGCTTCTGATCGCCGCCAGGTGCACCGGATGGCTGATGCGGTAATAAAAGCGCTCTTCGGCACAGAAGGCATCTCTTCTACGAGTATTCTCTATACTGTTCGCTCTGGTGCCTATGCTCCATCGGAAGTACAGTGGCTCTCGGAGATATGGGAATGCGACTATGATGGAGCTAACGCCCATCCCCTGATCCAGGGACAAGGATACTGTATAACGCCAGCATATTTGCCCCCGAGGCCGGGGAGCTCGGTAGGGAGCCTATGTTATGTCAGCTACCTTTCAGGTCAGCCAAAAATTTATGTGGCGGCATTGCACAGCAAAGAAGGCCGCGCTCTCGTACAGCTGCGTGGCAATCAATTCATGCCTGCGCTCGCGCGCAGGCGCGACAAATTAGCATTTATTTGCGATGTATCGGGAAATCCCGATCTATTTGTCGTCAATTTTGATCCAGAAAAGGGCGTAGAAGGCAAGCCTCGGCAAATTTTTGCAGCACGTCATGCTACACAGGGGTCTCCTACATTTAGTCCCGATGGCAAAAAGATTGCTTTTGTTTCCAATAAAGATGGCTTACCCAAGATCTATCTTCTCACTATTCCCGTTGAGGGCACGCCCATACAGCAGATAGAGGCCAAGCTGCTCACACGACTTAGCCGAGAGAACACAGCGCCAGCGTGGTCCCCTAACGGCGCATTCCTCGCCTATTCAGCTCTAACAGAGGGCGTGAGGCAGCTATGGCTTTATGACTTCAACAAAGATGTAGAAAGGCAGCTTACTTTTGGTGCTGGCCACAAGGAAAATCCTTCTTGGGCTCCCAATAGCTTACACGTTGTCTACAATGTAACAACTTTAGAACAGTCTGAAATATATTTTCTCAATATCAACCAGAAGCTGCCACAGCGCATACCCCTTCTCGGGGGACAAAAGCGCTTCCCCTTCTGGGAGGTTAGATAAAAACAGGAGAACACGCGATGAAATCAATGGGATATATACTCACTTTGCTCGCCTTCCTTGGCTATTTGCTCACTGGATGCCAGCGCTCAACAACAGAGGTCTGGGATGATACTAAGACGGCAAGCAGGCATGTAGGTAGGGGTTTGCGCTCCCTGGGAGGTAAACATGGCAATTCACGTCAGGTGAGCTCACGAGAAGAGTTCTGTTGGGTTGATGAACAGGGTCGACAACGTATCGGTGGCCCGAAAGATTATGTTCCCCTTCCGGACGAGGATTTGGCAGATGAAATCGCCATGGCAGAGTATGCTACGAGTCTTCCTTATGATGAGCCCGGAGCAGAGGGGAGCATTATTCCGGGAGTGGAATCTTTTCAAAGCCCCACCCAGACGCCCGAGATGTGCCGCATTTTTGCCAACATTCAGTTTCCCTACAACAGCAGTTTAGTAAAGGGTGAAGGTAATTTGCGCACGGCAAAAAATATAGCAGAATACCTCAAAAACCATCCTAGGATATATCTTTTTGTCGAGGGGCATTGCGATGAGCGGGGGCCTGAAGCGTATAACTTATCTCTGGGAGCTCGCCGTAGCAATGTTGTGCGCGATTTGCTGATTAAGGAGGGGAGCGATCCTACCAAAATCTTCACGATATCTTATGGAAAAGAGCGCCCTTTGGTGAGAGGTCACAATGAAGAGGCCTGGACAATGAATCGCCGTGCGGAGTTCAAAATATATCAGCGCTAGGAGAAATGATGCACAATATGGCCTTGTTTGGAGTAAAGAAGTCTGTTGTTGGGGGTTGGAGCCATTTTTTTGCATTTTTTTGTGCTCTATTGCTTAGTTCTGCAGCTCCGGTAAAGAGCACCATGGATGCTACTGCTTTTTTACGCCATGAGCTTGGCAACCATGAGGCGCAGTTATCTGCTATTGAAGAGCGTCTAGAAAACTATGAAGCGACTGGGGTGGCACTACACCAGCAGCTCATCAATATGGAGTACAGAGTAGAGCAATTGCAGGCGTATGGTACTGGCTGTGAAAAAGGCCTTATACGTGTGGAAGCTACTGCTAAGGCTTTGGAGGTACAAATACAACAGATGTACGGCCAGTATAAAGAGCTTATGGCTGCTGTAGCGCCTATCGAGCAGCAGCAGCGAGAGCAAAAAGAGGCCACAGCATCACTTCGCATTGCTTTAGAAACACTCATAGAGGCCTTACAGCGCGATGGCGAGCAGCCAGAGCACGACAAAAGTTATCGCGTAAAAGCGGGAGATACCCTTGAAAAAATTGCCAAGGCCCACCAGACCACTGCCCGAGCAATTAAAGAGTGCAACAATATGAAAAGCGACCGCATCGTTATAGGGCGAAAATTGTGCCTACCTTAGGAAATGACAGTGTGTGAAATTGAGAGCGCTATTGGGATGTTTGATTCCGGTATTGGCGGCCTGACAGTTATGCAGCGGGTCATGGAACGCCTCCCCAACGAGCAGCTCATTTACTTCGGCGATACAGCCCGCTTTCCCTATGGCGATAAGAGCCCTGAAGTTGTGCGTTGTTACACCCGGGAAAATGCTAAGTTTCTAATACAGCAGGGAATAAAAGCACTTGTTATTGCCTGTAACACATCCTCAGCGTTCTCCTTTAAACGACTGCAAGAGGAGATGTCTATACCTCTTGTCGATGTCATTGGCCCTGGAGCAGCTCTTGCCGCAACCAAGACAAGGACAGGTCATATCGCGGTTATTGGTACAGAAGGAACGATTAGCTCGGGAGCCTATCAACATGCCCTTGCAGCCATTTGTCCAGGCAAGATACGAGTCACTGCTATTGCTTGTCCGCTATTTGCACCCCTTGTTGAAGAGGGCTTCTCTGACCACGCCGCAACGCATCTGATCGCTGAAGAGTACCTCGGCTTCTTGCGATCGACGGATGTAGATACTTTATTACTGGGATGTACTCACTATCCGATGCTTTATTCTGCAATAAAAAAAGTAATAGCGGATCATGTAGCCCTTGTCGACAGCGCCACAGCGTGTGCAGAAGCCCTAGCACAAACCCTTCACTGCCACGCCATAAGCCGTACTACTGCTGCTATCCACCCCCATCGCTATTTTGTCTCTTATAATCCAAGCAAATTTTGCACGCATGCCAGCGCCTTTCTCTCTATTCCTCCACAAGAGGTCTCCCTTGTCGCCTCATGATTGAACTCTCCTCTGCTACAGCTATCATGACCTACTTGGCAATGACTACCTTCTTTCTCTTGGCACTATGGGGATATCAAGGCTGTTATAAGAGTCGTAAGATTGAACTACTACCGCAACAGCTTTTCGTCTGCGAATATTGCTGTTGCGCCTACCTCGATAGGCGTGTGCGCCTTCTTACCCGTTGTCCACAATGCCATATGCTTAACAAAGATAATCCCTATCGAAAAGGCTAAAGGTTATGCAAAACTTCACTCCCGCCGATCTCTTTGAATTAGACAATTATAGCCATACAGCGCTATTTGCCGAATGCCATAATGGATGGGAGGCTTTATCTCATATTGTCAGCTACTTAGCCGCTAGCGATCTAGGCAAGATTGAGGTGGAGATCCCCGCAGGGGTATATATGGAAAATCCTCACCTTATTTCTATTGGACAAGGAACGCGCTTGGAGCCGGGCTGTTATATTATAGGCCCGTGTATCATAGGCTCTCATTGCACGGTGCGCCATAGTGCCTATATAAGAGGAAATGTGATAGCAGGAAATAGTTGTGTCATCGGGCATGCCACGGAGATAAAACACGCTATCCTTCTCGACAATGTCCATGCCGCACACTTTGCTTATATTGGGGATAGTATCCTGGGCAATGGCGTGTCTCTAGGAGCAGGGGTAAAATGTGCCAATCTTAAGCTGGATCGCTCTGTTGTCTGTCTCTCGCATGGTTCAAAGCGGTATGAAACGGGATTATACAAGCTGGGAGCTATTATAGGCGATACTAGCCAAATAGGCTGTAATGCTGTATTGAATCCGGGAACCCTCTTTGGAAAGGGTGTCATCTGTTACCCCTGTGTAAATATCGGAGGTGTTATACCTCCCTACCAGAAAATTCGCCACTCCTCTAAAATGGTAGCTGTTCACGCCTATCAAAACCCGTGTAAACCAAAAGAGTAAGAGGGTGTCTCCTCTTTTACTCTCGTTATCATGTCCCATGAAAAAGATCCTTCAGCACTATCAAATAATCATTGAAGAGAAAATCCACCGCGCTCTCTCCGAATTAGGCCCCCCTGGGGTATTGCGCGAGGCTTGCTCTTATGCTTTAACTTCTCCGGGTAAGCGTCTGCGCCCTGCTTTGGTGCTCATTGTAGCCGATGCTGTGAACAAAGGGACAGATGTCAGCGATGCTGCCCTTGCTATAGAATTTTTCCATACCTCTTCTCTGATTGTCGACGACTTGCCCTGTATGGATGACGATAATGAGCGACGCAATAGGCCTTCTTTACACCGCGTGTACGGCGAGGCAACGGCTCTGCTCGCCAGTTACGCACTAATCGCTGCAGGATATCGCTGCCTCGCATCTAATGCGGCATCCATGCGCACTGCTGCGTTGAGCAGCGCAGTGGATATCGGAATGATTTGTCAACTGGCCTTGGAAAATGTCTCGTTCAATATGGGCTTATATGGGGCGACAGGGGGGCAGCAGATAGATCTTTTTCCCCCGCACATTACCTTGGATATTGTTCACGATGTAATACAAAAGAAGACCATCTCTCTTTTTGAGGTGGCCTTTGTCCTCGGTTGGCTGTACGGCGGGGGGGAGCTAAACGGGTTAGATAGGGTGAAAAAGGCTGCACACCATCTCGGCCTGGCATTTCAAGTTGCCGATGATATAGCGGATCTGGAACAGGATGCGCAAAATGGCTGTAAGATAAATATGGCAGCGCTCATCGGTGAGTCACAGGCGCGCGCCCTTGTTGAACGCGAGCTTATAGCCTATTCTTCCTGCCTGAAAGAGCTGAATATCGCAACAACTTCTCTTGCGGCTATCGCCCGCGCTATTTCAAAATAAAAATTTTTTTGTTAACATCTGTTTGTACCCTTATGAGCCTTATTCGAATGAGGCTGTGCATTTTCGGCCTTGTTCACCTTCGCTGGGGGGATTTTCTGTCAGTTAATTATTTCCTCTGTGTACTCTGTGTACTCCGTGATCTTCTAAATAACATGGTTTGTTATTTGTAGATCTCTCCAGGCGCTAGCCTGGTACGGCACTCTGTGGTAAAAATAATAAATTACCGTAGAGATCGCAGAGTACACAGGGAGGGGCTCTGACCGAAAAGGTGAACAATGCCAGATTTTCTTTCCCCGTAGGGAGAAGATAATTTCGAATGTAGCTATTTGAAGTGTGAAGAGAGGCTCTAAGGCTGATCCTTACACACAAGTCATAAGAGTCCGCTGACGAGGTACCCAAGATGCTCCACATCGCGATGAGGGAATATCCCTCGATCTTGCCGAGGAGGGATGTGAAGCAGATTAGCGTGCCGCAGTCCCGGAATTTTATGACTTGTGTGTAAGGATCAGGCTCTAAGGTTATTTATTATGGAAATACGTTGTTCATGGTCTAAAATAAAACAATTTCTTGAAAGTAATAAACTAGTGGGAGATCATAAAAGGGAGGCTACTATTTGTAATCTTTGTTTTGAAAAAGTTTTTGCTTGCTGTTCTCTTTCTAACCCCAGTGCAACAAGTCGATTTCTTCACCGCGTGTTTGCTTTAATTACAACTGGTCAATGGATCGATGATGTTCAAATAGGAAAAAGCTTATTTTATGAATATCTATGGGTTGCTTCTTCTGTTGGCGATAAAATTTTAGGTACAGGAGGAAATTGTGAAGAACTCTTGGTGAGGACTCAACATGCATTAATAAACAAAGTTTTTTCAGAAGTTGTATTAACGAATTATAAATTACCAGATGACAATAATTTTAGCAGTGACAATGTTTCCTCTATACAGAATATAAATAATTTAAATGCTGATATTTCTATTATGTTTCCTGTTGAACGAGAAGGGAATAGTGGCGCTAGTTTTGCAAGTCGAATACATAGTTTGTCAAATTTATTATATAATGCCGATTATGATCTGAATGAAATAGAAAAAGAGTTTAATGAACCCATTGTTTTAGTAATATCAAAAGCAATCCACATAGATAAAGATAATTTTTGGGAAAATGAAATACAATGAACAATGTTATACGATATATCACTTCTTTGCCCCCTTCTAAGTTGGATCTAGTTGCTTATGCCTCCTTAGAGAACAAGGCCAACAGTAGCAAAACTTCTTTATCGCAAGTAACAGCTTCCAAACAGTTGCCATTAAACAGTTCCACAGTGGATCAAAACTTTAAAAAGCAGTATGCTCATCGATTGCAGAGCGCTTTTATTGCTAATGATGGCATCCCCGCTCGGGAGACAATGAGTGCTCTAAGAGAGGCCATCGCTGACTCTGCCGCGACGAGATGGGCTCACATGCTGGATGTAGCTTTTTCCACGCGCTATCTGCTCACCTATTGCTGCCCCCTGCCCTGCGGCTTTTCCTTAAAAACGGCGATGCCTCGTGGAGGTTACCATGCAAAAGAACACGATCATGCAGAAACTTTGACCCTTGCGACGGAGCAGCCCATTGCTATTGGGCAAGAAGAGCAGAGGGAGGAAATAGTAGTAGCTGCTCCAGAGAGCGAGATAAATATTAATCCAGAGAAAAGGGAACAGCAGAGAATAGAGGAGCTGTCGATTGAAGAGAGCGGAGAGAAGAAACTACAACCTCAAGAGCTTTCTCAGCAGCAGCGGGAAGAAATCCGCAAGGATTTTTTGCAAAGAGCGGCCGATGGACAGTTAACGAAAGAAGAACAAGAGCTTATGGCTGCTTTAGAACAGCATAACCTCTCTCATGCCAATTTTTCCTTACTGCCGCAGAACCCCAACCTCTTGCAACAAAAGGCTATCTGCCACATTCTGCCCGAGACATCGAACGAGGCCGAATAAACGTACGAATAAACGCTGAAAGCCCAAAAACAAGTAATCGGTCACGGGGGTATGGTGCAGCTTAAGTCGCTGATTCTGAGGAGCATATATGAATCAAAAAGCGCAGCAAATAGCAATTTTCAGCTATTTGCGAGCATTTTTGAATTTATAGATGCCCTCAGAGCAGCGCCTTAAGCCGCTAGACCCTCGTGACCGGTTACAAAAACAAGGCTAGTATGACTATTATTTTGCGGTGTGAGCCATTCCAGAGTGCTGAGCTCTTATTTGCTTTCTTGAAGAGTCATCTACGCCCTCTTTCTCCGTGCCCGCATCCTCTTTTGCTCTCCCTCCCCCTTGGTTATATAGAAAGGTGGCATGCCATTTCAGAGGGATATAGCATCTCTGTAGGCGCTAATGACTTTGGCGCCCTTATCCCCAATAGCTTCTCCGCTCCTATCGCCTCTAGACTCGCCTCAGCACTTTGCATGCAGTTTGCCTTTATTGGAAGTCGCTTGCAGCTGCAGGTGGCCCCAGAGCGCGAGGCTACTTTAGCCGACGAGGTCTTATATGCCTTGCAACTGCAGCTCACTCCTATCTTTTGCCTCGATGTAGCCAAACGACGGCTATGGCCCAGCTATTTTGAGCTGCTGCGCAAGGTCTGTTCTGATGAGCAGCTCGCGAAGCTTATTATCAATTTTGAAGGGGCTGCCTTTTACCAATTTTCGGGTATAATAAAGCAGTGTCGGGAGCTAGCTGCTCAAGCTTGGTCTGGAGATTTGGCCCAGCAGGTCAAAATTATCGGCGAGGTTACAGCAGAGATGTGTAGTAAAGAGATGTTGTGGGCGGAGGCAGATGGACTGTGCCTGCGCCTTTGCTCTCTTGACGCCTCTTCTTTGAAAATATTTATCCACAATGCTTTGGCTCAGCTGCAGGGAAAAAGCGCTTGTCCTATGGCTACCGAGCAACTTGGGGAGCAACGAAGTAGTCCTCTTACCACTCAATATCGAGTGGAGTCATTAGCCCCCTATCTGCCGGACTTCTAACGCAAGGCCTCAATGACCTGCTTTAGAGCTTCGATAAAGCGGTCTATTTCTTCGATAGTGTTGTAGAGGCCGAAGGAGAGGCGTGCAGTGCCGGACAGGCCAAAATGCCGCATGGCCGGCTGCGCGCAATGGTGCCCCGTCCTTATAGCTATTCCCTGCAGGTCTAGCAGCGTCCCGATATCGAGCGGATGCACGCCTTCTACCACAAAACTAATGATAGCCCCCTTTTTTGCTGCCGTGCCGACAATGCGCAGCCCTGCAACTTCCTGCAACCGCTCCACAGCATAGCACAGCAGCTGTTGCTCCCATCTGTGGATCTCTTCTAGGCCAATATCTTTGATGAAGGCGAGGGCAGCACCTAGACCTATTACCTCGGCTATCATAGGGGTTCCCGCTTCAAATTTGAGCGGTAAAGCGTGATAGCTGGTCTTTTCCATGGTAACCGTCTCGATCATATCGCCACCACCCTGGTAAGGAGGCATTAGTTCCAATAGCTCTTCTTTCCCATATAGCACCCCTACACCTGTGGGGCCATATATCTTATGCCCAGAAAAGGCATAAAAGTCGGCGCCGAGATCTTGCACGTCGATGGGGATATGAGGGGCCGCTTGGGCGCCATCGATGAGTACGCGTGCGCCGGCGCTGTGGGCCAAAGCAGCCATTTCCTTAATGGGGTGGACAGTTCCAAAAGCGTTGGAAATATGTGCTATGGCGACAAGGCGGGTCTTTTCGCTGAGCAAATTCTTATAGTCGTCTAAAAACAATGTCGCCGTCTCATCGGAAGCAATCACTTTTAAGTGGGCGCCGCGCTCTTCACACATCATCTGCCACGGAACAATATTGGAATGGTGTTCTAAGATGGAGATAATGATTTCATCACCGGGGCGCACAAATGCCTTGCCAAAGCAGTAAGCAACAGTATTGATGGAGGCTGTCGTGCCGCGAGTGAAGATGATCTCCTCTTCTTTCGCAGCATTGAGAAATAAGCGCACGGCACAGCGTACGGTGTGGTAGTCGTGAGTGGCGCTTTGAGAGAGAGCATAGATGGCGCGGTGTACTGTGGCGTACCTTTCACTATAGAAATTGCTGATGGCATCTATGACGCTCTGCGGCTTTTGCGCTGTAGCAGCAGAGTCAAAGTAGATGAGTGGATGGCCATGTACCTGGCATCGGAGCAGGGGAAAAGCCGAGCGGGCATGGGCAAGGGATGAAGGGAGTATAGGGCGCATTGCCTTGGCCATGTCAACAATGTATTTTTTTTGCTGCAAGGCGCAGCTTATCTTCCAACTGGGCGTGCAGCGAAGGCAGAGCGATGCATTTCATCACCTCTTCGCAAAAGCCATAGACTAAAAGAGCTTTTGCTTCTGCGTCGGTGAAACCGCGTGTTTTTAGGTAAAAAAGCTGCTGTGGATCTATCTGCCCTGTGGTGGCCCCATGGGATGCTTTGACATCGTCGGTAAATATCTCCAAATTGGGCTTGGCATATGCCTGAGCATATTTGCTGAGGATTAAGTTGTTGTTGAGTTGGAAAGCTTCAGTTTTTTGGGCGACGTGCCTTACCAAAATTTTTCCTTCAAAGCTCGAGCGGCTCGTTTCGTTTAAGACACCTTTGAATAGCTGCATGGAGGTACAACGCGGTGCCTGATGGTCTACGATGACATAATTATGTGCCTCTTGCCTGCCCGAGAGCATCCAGATGCCATTGAGCTGGACGTCGCCGCCCTCCCCCTGCAAGGTGACGCGGTAGTCGCGGCGCACGCAAGAGCTTCCCTCTGTGACTGCCGTTGTTATTAAAGTACTGTGGCGCTTTAAAGAGGCGCGCAAGCCATCAAAAAGCCATATGTTATCGCCGAGGCCTTGGGCCACCTGCACATAGTTAACACGCACCCCCTCTTCCAGAGCCATCTCTACGGCTATATTATGACAGCTAGCAGCTCCACAGCCTAAGCGTAGCTCATTGAGGATAACCGTTGCTTCACAGTAGGCCCCAAAGGCTATCTGTAGGCGCGGTAAGGTGACAAGAGCTCGCGCATAGGCGTCTGTGGAGTCCACAATATCGATCACCTGTATGGGGCGCTCTAATATTGTCTTGGGGGGTATGTAAAGGAAAGCTGCAGAGCTATGAAGAGCACCATTGATGAGGTAAAAGGGATCGCATTCATGGAGGAGTGTCTGCTGCTGCTGATTGCTAATCGAGAGTGAGAAGGAGCGAGCAACGGCCTCAAGAGGGCTGATGATCACCTTAGAGGGAAGGCCTTCCAGGCGCGAAAGTTCTGGGCAAAAGCGCCCTTGAACGAAGACTAGGTAACTTTCGCGACATTCTGGAAGCACATGAGCTTGTAAGAGGGCGGCGACGGCAGCGCTGGCGCCAGAGGATGGCTCGCCATTGATGACATAACTATTGGCAAATAAACCGCTCAGGCGCATGTATTGAAAGGCTTCGCTCCCCTTGGCAGGCAGCCCTTGCTTTTGAAATTGGTTCCAAGCTTGCTGACGCAACAGCCACAATGGCGCCGCAGAATTCAAAGAGTTGAAAGCCTCACTAAGGGCGAGAGAAAAAGCCCGCTCCCCTGCAGCATTCTCTTGAATGGCGCTTGCTGATGAAGGTCTCTGCGGCGCCTCCCCTTGTGAGGCATCTTCTTCGCGTTGCTCGAGTTTCATCATCAGTTACTCACTTATCGGCAAAGCTGCAAGCCAGTCGTAGCCGCGCGCCTCTAGTTCTAGCGCTAGCTGTGGTCCTCCCGACTGGACGATGCGGCCCTCTAACATCACATGGACAAAATGAGGCTTGATATAATCGAGCAGGCGCTGATAGTGGGTGATGAGCAGTAAGGCCATTTGCTCATGCATGAGCTCATTGACGCCGCGCGCGACGATGCGCATAGCATCGATATCTAAACCAGAGTCGGTTTCGTCAAGGATAGCAAAAGAGGGAGATAAAACAGCCATTTGTAAAATCTCATTGCGCTTCTTCTCTCCTCCAGAAAACCCCTCATTGAGGCTGCGCTGTTTGAACTCAGGTTTGATCTCCATCTGTTTTATTTTGGCATCGAGAAGGAGAGAAAAGTCTTCAGCTGTTATCTCTGCCTGACCTTTGGCCTTGCGCTTGGCATTGAGGGCGGTGCGTAGAAAGTCGCAGTTACTCACTCCAGCAATTTCTACAGGATATTGAAAGCTCATGAATAGGCCCATATGGGCACGAGCCTCCGGCTCCAACTCTAAAAGCTCTTCTCCATGAAAAAGTACCGAGCCCTCTTCTATCTCATAAGAGGGGTCGCCGGCGAGCACTCTCGCCAAGGTAGACTTGCCGGCTCCATTGGGGCCCATGACAGCATGGATCTCCCCGGCCTTTACTGTTAGGTTAACGCCGTTGAGGATCGGTTTGCCATCGATTGTGGCGCACAAATTTTTTATCTCTATCATGAAATTATTATCCTACTGAATGTGCCAGTTTGATTGCGAGCAGCTGTTTGGCCTCTGCAGCAAATTCTAAGGGCAGCTCGCTGATGACTTCCTTACAAAAACCATTGACAACGAGACTAATGGCGTCTTCTAGGGGGATACCACGGCTGCGGAAGTACAAGAGCTGCTCCTCGTTCATCTTAGAGGTGGAAGCTTCATGTTCCACCTGACTTTCATTGTTTCCCACTTCGATGTAGGGAAATGTGTTTACCGAGCAATTGCTCCCCACCAGCATGGAGTCGCATTGCGTATAGTTGCGAGCTCCCAAGGCTTTAGGCGCTACCTTGACGAGGCCGCGGTAATTGTTGCGGGAGAAGTCTGCAGCGATGCCCTTGGAAACGATAGTGGAACGGGTATTGCGCCCCAGATGGATCATTTTTGTGCCGGTGTCGGCTTGCATATGCCCATTTGTCAGAGCCACCGAATAAAATTCCCCTACAGAGTTATCTCCTTGGAGAATACAGCTGGGATATTTCCATGTAATTGCTGCTCCTACTTCCACCTGCGTCCAAGAGATTTTCGAATTTACGCCGGCGCAGCGCCCCCGTTTCGTAACAAAGTTATATATGCCTCCTGCGCCGCTGATGGGGTCTCCTGAATACCAATTTTGTACGGTAGCATATTTAATCTCGGCATTATCGAGGGCTATCAGTTCGACGACGGCAGCGTGTAGCTGATTATTGTCATAGGCAGGGGCTGTACAGCCTTCAAGGTAGCTGACATAGGAGCTCTCCTCTGCAATGATAAGCGTCCTTTCAAACTGTCCCGTTTGCTTATCGTTAATTCTAAAATAAGTGGAGAGCTCCAGAGGGCAGCAAACTCCTTTGGGGATGTATACGAAGGAGCCGTCGCTAAAGACGGCAGAGTTCAGCGTGGCAAAAAAATTGTCGCCAATGGGCACGACGCTGCCCAGGTAGCGCTTAATTAGCTCGGGATAGCTGTGAACGGCTTCAGATATGGGGCAGAGGACAACGCCGGCATCTTGTAGCTTTTTCCTGAAGGTAGTCCCAATGGATACGGAGTCAAAAACTAGGTCGACAGCGACGTTAGTCAGGCGCTTCTGCTCGTCAAGAGGAATGCCGAGCCGCTCGAAAGTGCGCAGCAGCTCGGGATCGGCTTCTTCAAGGCTATTGAGCTGCGGCTTTTTTTTCGGGGCAGAGTAGTAGCAGATCTGTTGGTAGTCAATGGCGGGATAATCGATATTGGCCCAGTGAGGCTCTGTCATGGAGAGCCAGCGTTTATAAGCTTTGAGGCGGAAGTCGAGGAGGAAAGGAGGCTCTGCCTTTTTTTCTGAAATAGCCCGAACCGTCTCTTCACTGAGGCCTTTGGGCAATGAGTCGGTCTCTATTTCCGTGACAAAGCCATATTTATACTCAGCCCCTTTTAATGGAAAGGGCTGCTGTTGAGTTGCCATGATATGCTCCTAAGCCTTTGCACATAGTATACCAGATCTAGCAGAAAAAGGGCACTTCTGATCTTTTTAAAATATAGTTGGTATTCAGAACGCATTTAAAGGGCATTTTTAACGACTGAATCAATTCACAGTGCGATGTCCAGCTGATTGAGACATTTCTATTTGGGGGAAACAGATGGAAAAACCAGTAATTCCCGCTGGGTCATGTCTAGTTAAGTATAAGATAATTAAAATGGATCGATTCGTGGATTCTCAGTAAAAAGTAACCGGTCACGGGGGTCTAGCGGCTTAAGGCGCCGCTCTGAGGGCATCTATACATTCAAAAATGCTCGCAAATAGCTGAAAATTGCTATTTGCTGCGCTTTTTGATTCATATATGCTCCTCATAATCAGCGACTTAAGCTGCGCCATACCCCCGTGACCGATTACAGTAAAAATCTACCACAGAGTGCCGTACCAGGCTAGCGCCTGGAGAGATCTACAAATAACCATGTTATTTAGAAGCCCGCAGAGATCACAGAGGAAGCTTCTTAAATTCTCTCTCCGCGGGCTCTGTGGTAAATTTTGTTTTTGTCATTCAAAATTCCAGCGGGAACTACTGTGGAAAAATTCGCGTGGAAAACTCCTTGCATATAAAGAAAAGAACTTGTTAGAATAAAGGTCAACTTGTTAGAATGAAAGTTAATTAATTACTTAAATGGTGTTAAAATGTCAAATTACATAAAAATATCTAATTTAGATAATAATACTGTGTGGGAAAAGCAGCTTACTAGCGAGGAATTCCAAACAGTCAAAGATTATGTTAAAGGTAAACATACTGTAGCTATAATCCCTGCTATCTTTAAGCCTCTGCGTACAAATAATTTGAAAAATTTCTCAAAAGATTTTTTTCTTCCTACGTTAGTTAATCATGCAATAAAAGTTCAATGTACTGTGGTTAAGATTTTTGCTATTTTAACTGCGTTAGTTTTAGATGTTCTCACATTTCCTCTCCGCCTTATCATCGTAATCCCTAGGGCAATTTCAAACGCAATACAGGAAGAAAATCCTTTGCGCAAATACTTGATAAGTGAAGGGGTAGATGAACAATTGCTTGCATCAGATCATGTGCTTGTTAAGTTAGGATGGGTGCGTACAAGTCAATTCGCGACTTCTGAATACACAGATGAAAATGGAACTATTCATAAGAAGTATCGCCAAGAACAACATTGGAGTGAGGAAAACGTAAACTTTATTGAATTACCGATATATGAAGACTCAGACCATAATATCAGTGGAAACAACTGATAGAAAATAGTTTTTTGTCCCGTTTATAATAGTACTCTTCAAACCTGAGTTAGGTCGAATTGATCTGCGATTTGAAGACGGAATTCTGCAATCATCGTTTGTGCTGCCTCAAAATCTAGTTCATTGAAATCGACTTCAGGGTTTTTGGCTCTCTGCTCCAGAAAATAGAGAGCCCAAGGACCGCATTGATATGTGTCAGGCTGCAACATTTTTTTGATTTTAAACACAATATTATAATGGAGCTTTTTTAGGTCTTTTTCATAAAGTTTTTTTGCAAGCGCTTCTAAATCGGCAGTTATCTTTTCAAGGTCACCATAGTCTACTTTGCTGTCGTAATATTCGATGTTACATGTCTTTGTGCAAATATAAACGAGAACAAAGTGATTAGGGATAGCAGGGAGACCAGGGATAGGGATGGGAGGGACAGGAGGACAGAGAGCGAAAGCTTCTGGCAGAGGGAGATTACCACTAAAAGATAGATCAATATGATCGGTTGCAGTGCTAAGAGAATCTGTGTGAATATAATGGACCTTTGGATTAACTCCTTTTAAATACTTTGTAGCATACAAACGAAGATTGTCATTCGCTAGCCATTTTTTTTTTCGAATATCATCTGCAGGAGGAATTTCCCCTTCTTTTTTGTGATCTTGTTGTCTCTTCACCTTCCCTACAGAGCTTTTGGGCATCTGCTGTATCCTCCCTAGCTGTGAGATGCAGGGACTCTGGCAAGTAGCCGAAGGGGTGAGCACAACGTTTTCATCTTCAGGGGGTAGATTCTCAGGAGGGCCCTCTTCACCTGTTTGCTGTGGCTTTTTCAAGGCCCGATAATTGATGTACACTGTAGTCAGTGCAGCATGGCTCTCAGAATAGGCAAGGCCAATACATCCAATACCAGCTAAAGGCAAAGAAATAGGGAATAATAAAATTGCGGCTACAACCGCGCCGATCCGCTGCCATACTGGATAAAGCCTTGTCTCAAAGAGAATACCAGAAGCGTCGCTGGTAACTTTAACATGTTCCCCAAAACCCAGAGAGAGCCAACCTATCCCCCATTGCCCCACCTTTTCACCCAAGTCGGGAAGGTGGATAGGCTGCGCTTCATTGGAAGCGTTCTGCTGAAATGAAATTAAGTAAGTATGCATCTGTTATCTTTTTTACAAATAAGTATAAACAAAGGCGATTTTATTTGCAATTAGCTTTAAAATAAAAAATTTAAAACAAAGGGTACGTCCTCAAAAAGTTATGGCGCCACTGTCTCGCTGCGGTGGCCAAATCAATGGTTTCACTCCTCGGCCATAGCTCAGGCTATGCCTCGTCATGTTCCCATGGATTTATCTCACCTCGCTAAGACATCAGCTGCCATAAGTTTTTGAGGACGTACGACTTAATCTGTCTTATCGCAACTCTTTTGAAAAATTAAGAGTTTCTTTCCATCCTCTTTTTTGAATGAAAATTCCGGTACAGTTTTAAAGAATATGGAGCTGATGTAATCGGTGGTAGATTTAACGCTCTCATTATTGACTACAATTTCACCATAAACTTTAACCATAGGTTCACCGTATTTCCACTTGGCACCCATCAAACATTCCATCATATCGACGTAATGGAATTCAACGCCGGAGCTCTCAGGAATGACAACAACTTGCAATGTCCCATCGCTTTGCCTCTTCTCCGCAACCATTTTCAATTTTGCTCCGCCGACATTCACGAGGGTATATCCTTCCTGTAGATCTTGGCCGCAAGCTTTAAAATAGTCTCCATCCTTCAATTGTGTAGTTTTCATGATTAAACTTTCCCAAAGCTGACGATCCTTCTTGTTTGGATGACCTTTTTTATCAGGATATACAAGATTAAACACCAGGGTCCAACCAGCTCCTGGATCATTTAGACCCACCCAAGCCATGAAAATTAAGTGACCTTCCATTTTGGTTCTGATAGCGACAATTGGATAATCTCCCCACTGAGTCTCAATAGAAGCAAACCCTTTGGGATCTTTTTGCTGCAACATTTTAAGAGGCTCCACGAAGCCTTTATGAAATGAATTTGGATCTGTCTGAGCCACATTTGCACTTAATTTCACTCTTAAAACAGATACTTTTAAAGAAGTAGGATTCTCAAAATAAGCTTTCAGGACGTCTTTAGGGCCCCAATAAATCCAATCATATGGATCTAAAGTTCCTTTAGGCGATAGGGCAATAAAGTCTGCAGGTATGGCGGGATCCACAGCCAAAGGAGACAAAAGGTTTGGCAACAACTCTAAAATACGTAAATCATTTTTACCATCTTGCTGCTCCTTGGAAGCTATTGCTATTGCTGCCAGAGGATTCATGGCGAATATGCACACAGATAGCGAATACAGAAATATAAAAATTCGTTGCATGGTTTTTTCCTTAAATCATTGTTTTAGAGTTAACCTTGTGAAGGGTCATAAAGCGGTTTTCCAAATTCCTTCTTCTTCAAGGGGCTGATAGAGCTTTTAAGGCGTCTTTGTAGCTTTCTTCAATTTCATTTTTGTATTTGAAACTATCCTGTGGATCAATCGTACGGTAGATTATTTCTGCTTGAGAAATGCGAGCTGTTGAAATTTCAGGATCACGGAGACCTCTGCCATCTTTATCATGATTATAAATTATTATTTCAACATTTTTGATTGTAAAAGGGCGCTCTTTGAGAAATTCCTGAATTTCATTATTTGCATTAATTTGGTTTAACCTCCTCTTCTCTCATAAATACATCCTTCACGTGAAAAGGATGTATACTAATCTTTTGTCCAAAAAAAATGTTTTTTTATTTGTTGACTGCTAAAAAATCCTCAGAACCGCAGATGACCCGCGGAATGTGGGGTGTAACCTTGTTTCTGTAAATTCGTTTTGGCAAGACTTACCTCACCGATCCGCAAACTAATTTTTTTGCGAAATATGAGAATATCACATCGCTAAAACCTCACTGCTTTTGCGATCTTGGATTCATCCTATTTTGCAATAGCGCATCCTGAAGGCGTTGTCTTTCCAGCTGCGATGAGGGACCGCCCCAAACAGATTTCATGAGAATTGTTTGTCCCATATTTAAGTGCTCTTCATCGTTGCTACGAATGTCAGCGAGCACAACTGCAGCTTCCTCTTGATGCGTGTACATAGCAGCGGTGTGCGACTGGAGCTTGCTAGGACCCATGTACTTAAATACTGTTATTTTGACATTCTCCAACGCCTCCGCACCGGATCCTAAATACCCCCCTCCAGTCCATTGCACTCCATCTCCATCCATTTTTTGGTAAATAAGTTGAATACAAAGATCCTTATTTTCCACTTGTAGACGGCTAGCATTCGATGTAAATCGTTGCCGAGTAGCCTCACTAGCGCCCGGAGCGTTATAGGCATTGAGGGTTATCTTGGCGATCGACCTCAGAGAACTTTCCTTCTGTTTCCCTATTAAAGAGGTAATGAGAGCCGCCATGCGCTGGGCATCGGCAGCCCCCAAGCTATGCCCTGTTATTTCTATCGCAATGGAGGCAGTGCTATTGCCCTGTAATTGTGCTAGCTGATCCAAAACAGCTAGCAATTGCTTCTCTAAATTGTCTTCATTGTCCCAAAACTCCCTTTCGCCAGGAGACTCTGTATTTGTCACATTCCGCAACCAACCATCGCGATCATTTGTGCCGCGAAAGGCTATGTGCACTACAGGGTTCTTTGAAGAGCTCGCAGGTATAGCGGTGAGGCCTAGCAGCGCCCCTTGTGAGACCATTGTAGAGACTTGTACGACTATTTTTTCGCCGGTAGAATCGTACATAGGCAGCAGCGCCCCCGTAGAAAATTTTTGCAGGTCGCCCCTTGCCATATGGCCGAAGGCAACAAAACGCCCATACGCTACGCGGCGGGCAAAAAATTCGCTCATACCATATTTTTGCTTTAATGGTGCAATGGAAGAGAGGTCATTTTGCAGGGGCTTATAATTTTCGACGTCGCGGCAGCATACCAAAAAATTGGTATCGCTATGGATTTGTCTAAAAAAGGGGCGACTGGCATAGCGGCTAGATCCCAATGCTTCTGCAGAGGTAGGAGTGCGCAGCAGCTCCAAAAAGGCACTCAACTCCTGATTCGTTAGCCTATCAAATGTTTTACCCCCATCATCTGCATTGCCATAAATTTTCTTGAAATCTTTGCTATCATAAGCGGCCTTTAGATCTGCCAGAGTCACATTGGCCTGGATGGCGATGATGAGCGCCTCTAAATCGACGGAAGAGAGAATAGGCATCTCTTGTACTTTATAAAAGCCGAAAATTTCTTCGACCAGGCGTATGCCATATACTGGCACTAAGGCCTCGCGTAACTCTTTGGGAGTAAAAAACACGGAGCCTAAGGCCTCTACCAACTGTTGTCTGCCTAAAATTTGTTTAAGACGATCCCCTATTTGAGGCTGAGGGGGAAACAGCGCTTGGAAGGCTTCATCTACTTGTTTTATCTCTTCTTCTGTGTATGACATATTTTGCAGTGATTCCTGCGTCTGCAAAGAGACAATTGTTTGAATATGCTCGCCTTGAACATCGAGAAAGGTTAACAAATTCTGAGCTGCTATTTTCAGTTCCCTACATTTTTGCCCTTTCACTTGCCCTTCAGCTGTTTCTTCATTCCACGTGCCTTGCGAGTTATCACAAAACATTTGAATGCCCTTTGTGACTTGTCTCATATCTTCGAGGCAGCTGCTTACCTCACTCACAGGGTGTTCAGCGATAACAAGAAAGGAGTCGTTCATTGCATCGGAGTTTCTATCGGATTTTTCCTGCTGTTTTGCCCTTTGCAATTTTTTTGCCTCTTCGATGCACTGTTGCGCCTTATTCCGAAACTCCTGCTGCACTTGAATAAAAATAGCCTCCACAATCCCTAGCGTGCTCTCATCTGTCTCACGGTCACTCAGCTGCAATTCCCCTTTCTGGTCCAGCGCAAGGAATGGCAATCTATCTTGTGGCCCTGCAAGTGCCTTAAGAAAAGCAATATTAATTTTCAGAGCCCTCTCGAATTGCTCGGGGAGCACAGCAGAGGGTTGTATCTGCTCAAACTCTGCAAACATGGCCTCAAGTTGAGGTTGCGTGAGAGGCCCCTCATCATCAAAGGCTTGTACAGGCTGCTGTCGTCCTTGCACATCGTTTTCAAAGTTGAAAGTAAAGTTACTGCTCGAAATTTCCATCTGCTCCAAAGGAATAACGAGCTGTTGCGTAAGCATAAGAACCGTTTGGGTCTGGTTATTTTCTCCTATTTTGTCCTCCAGCAGAATTTTTTCCTGCTTTAGAGCATGGATTTCTTGCTGTTGCTGTTGCTGCCGAAGCAAAGCGGCGTTGT
>Ga0206859_1024_pt1 | contig 35327 bp, 35 predicted proteins | sample Alteio_BWOrgCont_47_FD_152882 | JGI IMG/M metagenome (GOLD analysis project Ga0206859, IMG submission 152882) | Enriched cells from forest soil in Barre Woods Harvard Forest LTER site, Petersham, Massachusetts, United States -... | ecosystem: Environmental > Terrestrial > Soil > Temperate forest >... | reverse complement strand
TCCTGATTCCGACGATACAGGAATTTGTGATTGTTGCTGCGCTCCTTCTTGCGGAGCTTTTTGTGACCGCCATTCCTGTATTTTATGCTGTTTTTCAAGAGCGTCCTGTATGGTAAATTTTTTCCAGATTTGAATGGTTGGAGCTAATGCAGCTGGCATATCGCGCATAGGAAATGATCCGGCTATTGCAAAGGTAACATTATCCGGGCTAAATGCGACACTGCATCTAAAGCCTCTTACGGGAATCTCTTGTATATAATTACCTGTCTCCAGGTCAACAAGTAGAACCCCCTCCAAAAGAGCATTTTTGTATACAACTGCTGCTAAGGTTTTACCATCAGAACTAAAGAGTAGAGATCTGATCGTTGTCTGATTATTGGACCTTTTAAATGGCAAGGTAAGTTCACGTTCCAAGATAAGTTTACTCGTTTCCAGATGATCAACACCCGTAGAAAATATCTTAATTTTTTCTTTCATTGCAAAAGCTATTCTTTTCCCATCAGCATTAGAGCCCATCGCAGAAATTTCTTCCGGTTTCTCATGTAATGGCATTAAATAATTGGTACTACGTTCTCTATCTATAACTCCAATTTCATAGGAGTTAGACAAATTAAAAGAACGAACCACAGCAAAAATAAATTTATTATTAGAACTCATAACAGGATCAATAGCTTCGTACCAATTAGAGAGAAGATTCATTTGACCAGTTTCAATATTTGATACTAATGCACCATCTCTTTGACCCGTCCTCACCCTTGTCATCAACAAAGATCCATCACTAGAAATGCTCGCACCTACTATTTTTCCTCCAACAGTCACAGGTGTATCAAATGTATGTAAAAGAGTACTATTCATAGTATCCCATACATAAACTGCAGCGAATGGGTTGGCCACATCAGTGCGTGGCTGTATGCCCACTATTCTTGTACCATCAGCACTGAGCAAGAATTGGTAAGCTCCCCTGTTTTCGATTGATTGTACTGGCATAGAAATAGTGAATCGGTTGTTTATAACTCCGTCGCTCATGCTTCTAATCAGAACTTCAACGGAATTGTCAGAACGAGGAATTACTGAAACAAGATTCTGTCCATTATCTTTGAAAGCTATGAGCGTTGCGGGGGTCTTAAGCTCTTGCCACAAAGCATAATGTATAGTTGATCCTAAATAACTGGCGATATTTTTTTGAGCGTCAATCGGCAATTGCGCAATACGCTGCTCTAGGGGCACTTCAATAGGCTTCTCTAGAGGCACTGTTGCTCCTGTTGCAAGGCCGCGCGCAAATGACCAAGCAGCAGGATTTTGTCCTCTTATTACCCGACCTGCAGCTTCGCCAAAGGTTAACATTCTTCCGAGAAATGGTACCACCTGACCCTGCGGGTTACGCGCAACCGCTTCTTTTTGTTCAACTTCAGCAGATGCTGTTTTTTGCTCAGCCTCGCCTGGCCCATCACCTTCACTGGTTCTCAGAGCCCAGCAGGCGCATAAAAAGAGACTCGCAACGAACAGCTGTTTTTTTAACATAATCATTGGAAAAAGCCTTTCAATATGAGCCAGTGATCACTCGAAACATATTCAATTTATTTCCTTGACCAAGCTGCTAATTTTGAAACATTCAAGAGCGTAGTTGCTGCTATTTCTTGTGGATGTACTAAACGTATACGTGCCCGAAAATGTTCACATTCAGAACAATGACCATCCGGACGAATATCATATTGTTTTTCACAGGGACAGTTGCAGGCGACATAATGCAATTGCTTGTAATCGATGGTGCCTCGTTCCAAATGTTTGCTATTGTCTTGACAGCCGGGAGCACTTACCACACGAAAAGGCATATACATAAGCAGCGTTAATAAAGAGACATATTGATAGAGATTACGATTGTCTTTCATCGACAGACTCCTGTGTAATACCAGGTATTTCAAGGGTGCCATCATCATACAAGGCATACTGCTTTTCATATTCTTTGCTAAATAAGGGGGGAGTATCTATTTCAAGATTTCCCAGACATGTTGGACAGGAGTTGAGTATGCTCTCAATGCCAAGCAACCAGACAAAAAGAGCCATGCGCAAAAAAGAGCTTGTTAATCGACTTGTAGTTTGCGAAAAAGTATTAGGTAACGATGGGTAGATTGATTTTATAAACAATTTCATGTTCGCACTCCATTTTTGTCTTATTTGAAACAACTCGACACCATGGTAGCACATCATGATTACTAACAGCAATAAAATTGAACCGTTTTGGTAAAAAAAGCCTGCCCTATGATTTTTTCCGGATCATCTGTGCGTTTTGTCTGCCATCCAACCTTGCCTTGGGTTTCAAAATAGAGCTCTTCGCTAAGATCTGTGAACCAAAATTTAAAAAGCATGTAAAAAGAGCAAGTTCTCCTGTACGGGTCATCCCTGCGCAGGCAGGGATCCATGCTTTTTTTATCCTCTTCAATACAAATTTGAGGCACAATCTGTTGTTATGTTTATATGAACAGATAAAGATATTTCGTTTGATTTTTTGTTGCAACGCATTGGATTTTCTTCTGATACTGACAAATCTTTGTTCAATTAAATTATAAGGAATAGTACAACAGCCTGGATCCCCGCCTACGCGGGGATGACCCGAGAAGTCTCTTTTAGCGCGGTGCCCCATAGCCGCCAGGGACGGCTGGAGGGGATGACTTGAAGGGGAGCAAGTGTGTCAGATTTACCCAAATTTGCTATAAACGCACCGATCAAGCTAAGTTCAGACGGTATGGGTAAGATTTTTTGTCCTGTCATAGACAAATGAATTAGTCGTGTTCAAGTCGGTCAAAAACTCTTTAATATGCGGTGCATAATAGGGATCTTGGGATGCAAGACTGATCAGTGCCTTAATCCAACCGATAGGAGTACCCACATCAAAACGACTACCTTGTACTTTGTAGGCAAATACCTTCTCATTATTCTTGCTCATCTGAGTAATGCCATCGGTTAATTGAATTTCACCATGATCTTGATTAAAACCAACCTCATCAAGTGCTTTAAAGAGCTTTTGCGACAGCACATAACGACCAATGATCGCCAAATTGGAAGGCGCATCCTTTTTTTGAGGCTTTTCAACAAGACTCGCTACTTGAAAAAGATTTGGTGTAAACTGTTTTTTTATACTGACAACACCATACATAGATATATACTCTTCAGGAACCTCTTGTACGGCAATCACACTCGCTCGTTCTTGACGAGCAATACGCATCAATTGCAAGAGAGCGGGTACTTGACCAATAATAATGTCATCAGGCAGCATAACACCAAAATATTCTTTAGGGGCAATAGCATGGCGAGCCATACAGATTGCATGACCAAGTCCCAATGGTTCAGGCTGACGTATATAACTAAAATTTGCAGAACGTATAATCTTATTAAGATCCTGTATAAGTCCCGATTTATTACGCTCTTGTAAAAAAAGTTCTAATGATGGATCGGTATCAAAATAGTCGGCTATAGCATTTTTCCCTTTACTGGTAATCATCAAAAACTGTTCTACTTGTGATGCTAATGCTTCTTGAATAATATATTGAATAGCCGGTTTGTTTAACAACGGCAGCATTTCTTTGGGAATCGCTTTTGTATAGGGTAAAAAACGGGTCCCCAATCCTGCTGCAGGAATAATAACTTTACTGATATCCATAACCAAAAGACTCCTTTACAAGCGATATTAGAACTGTTCAAGAAATCCTATTTTGGGACTTTGAAACAAACGAATATCGTTAATACCATATTTCATCATTGCCAATCGATCAATACCTAATCCAAAGGCAAATCCTGAGTAAACTTGTTCATCAATGCCGCATGATTTTAAAACGTTCGGGTGCACAAGTCCAGCACCCATCAACTCTATCCATTTTGTTTTTTTGCAAATTGAACACCCTGCTATGCAAAAAGGACAAGAACAGTCTATTTCAATACCCGGCTCAACAAAAGGGAAATAGCTCGGACGGGCACGGACTTTCAGATCCTTTTTTTCAAAAACAGCTTGCAAAAAAGTTTGTACGGTAGCAATAAGATTGGCCATCGAAACATTTTTATCTATAAATAACCCTTCAATCTGGGTAAACATAAAATTATGGCTCGCATCGGTTGCCTCATTGCGATACACTCTGCCAGGTGCACAAATAGCAAGCGGGAATTCACGCTTTTCTAGCGTATGAATCTGTACTGCCGACGTATGAGTCCGTAATAATAGTGATGGTATGGTGAGCCAGAAAGTATCGTGAGCATCCCGAGCAGGATGGTTTTTCGGAATATTAAGCGCATCAAAGTTATAGAATTCCGTTTCTACTTCCGGTCCTTCAACAACCGTATATCCCATCGAAATAAAAATATCTTCAAGCTTTTCTATGATCTGACTATAAATATGGAGGCTGCCCCGCTTATCATGGTAACGTAGTGCCGTAACATCAAACGATTGTTCACGGCAAGCCAATGCTTGTAAGCCCGCTTGTTCATTCTGTTGATATTTCTTATCAAGGGCAGCCTCTGCATAAGCACGCAACTCATGCAATACCGGACCGGCTTGCCGTTTTTCTTCCAAAGATAATGTTTTTAACAATGCCATTAAACGGGCTATTTCTCCTTGGCGAGACATAAATGCATTACGAATCTCATCAAGCTCTTTTCCCGTTGTTGCGCTATCTAATGCAGCAATAAAAGACTGTTTGACCTGCTCTATTTCAGCAATAATTGGTATCATAGTTAATCCATGTAGGATGCCAGACTTTGTTGAGGTAGACTACGCATGGACTTTAGCGTAGCAAAGGGTGATGAGATTTACAAATCTACAGGGTTTTAATAGCTCTTGAGTATTGACAAATATCTCCAGATCGTTACGCTACTAACCGTTGCTTAGCAGTAAAATGCTTTTTCTATGTATCTGTTATGAGTAAATGCCGGGGTAGCTCAGTGGTAGAGCGTAAGCCTGAAGAGCTTAGCGTCGTTGGTTCGATTCCGACCCCCGGCACCACGTCTTCGCCTAGCGGCTACGCCGGGCGCGGCCACATCTTCGCCTATCCACGCCTACAGGCTTGGGAGGCTACGCCGGGCGCGGCCAGTCTACGCCCTAGCTGGCTTCCATCTTCGCCTAAAAGCACAAGACATAGATTACGTAAGGTACGCCTTACCTTTGCTAGCGCCACGAAGCTATTTGTCACCCGAGAACTGACAAGCAAATTCAGGTTAACGTGGCACGTGCACACTGGTTCAATTTTCTTGCTCCACCAACTTACAAATCTTTTACCAAAACCATTGCTTATTTCCGTTTGCTTTTTTACTATGCTATCAATCTACTAAAAAAGAGATGCTCAAGGGCTATCTGATGAAAATCCGGACAAGCTCACGCATGATATAAGACTATGATAAAAAAGGATGGGCTAATAATGAGATACTTACCATCAGATAAATATAATGTTGCTTGGTTTAAGCTTGCCGAATGTGTTTCGCGAGGCGAAAAAGAGCGGGCCTTAGGGGTTTATCGTCTTCTCTGCCATTCCTTTGACGATTGTGCGTTTGCTTGCCAACTTGAAGGGGACATTCTTCTCTCGTTTGAAGATCGTGCAGGGGCTCTTGAAAAATATGACCAAGCAATTACCCTCTATAAAAAAACGAATCGTTTATTAGAAGCTGCTGCTGTTTGTGAACATGTTATCACTATTGCACCAACAACGGCCGATTATATTCGCATTGTGGTCGATATTTACAAAAAATTAGGGTTAACGAGCCGCGTCATAACCTATATTCAGATGCTGCTTGCTCTTTCTCTTGGCCATGATGATAGCATAGGGGCACGTCTGCTGCTTGAAGAGTTGGACGAGTATGTTGATCTACATACCACTCTTGTTGAACGGCAAGAACTTATTTTTTCTCATCTGCGCAACAGCGAGCTTCCTATTGAACCATTGCTCGCCCATATTGAGCGTCTCATTGACGGGTTACTTGCTCTTGAAGACCAGATAGCCTTGCAGCAGTTTTTAACCCATCTTGAAGCTGCTCATCAAGGAGTCGGCGAGCATGCGCATACTTATCTTGAGCGGCAAGGATAATATAATTATTCAAGCATATAAAGATTTGGAATAGTCTTGTCATTTTGGACCGCATCCAGGATGATTATTCTACGCAAAAATTTCATTTACTCTTCTTTTGCTTAAAAATATCCTCAAGCTTTGTACGTAATGCAGTTATCTTCCCTTCAACCTCTGGATTATCAAGAAACTGTTGGGTAGAATTCAAGTACTCATACAGTTGCTCATAGTCTTGCTGCAAGGGAGATACTGCTGCCTTTGCTGTTGCCTCATATCCAGGAGCTAATTTTTTTAAGACTCCAAGGGAATAGTCAACATATTGCGTATCTGTGAGTTGCTTTTTAAGCGATTTTTTTGCCAGTGTTTCTGCTGCTAAACTACTAAATAGATACCGATCACCTTCTTGAACATAGAGCTGGTTTAGCCATTGTTTTTCGGGTAACTTTAATAAAAAAAGCTTGAAAGACATATGAGAGGGCAAACTAGTAGGCTGTGTTGATGAAGCTCCTGCCGCAGAACTGGTCATTTGTTGCAAGCGCGGATTTTTGTACTTAATTTGAATTTTCTTTGCTTTTGTATCTATAACAAGCTCGGCTCCCTTTTCTGCTTGCGCAAAAGAGGCAGTAATTTTAGGATCCGGGAAAGTATTTCCCTTGTAAGTTGCCTCTATTAGATTCTTTGGATCACGACCATGAAAACAAAAATAGAGCTTTTTTGGCCGTAGACCGTTTGTGTTTTTTACAAATGTTGATGTTGCCACTTCCTGACCATCAGCATCTGTTATTCTTACCGTCACGGGCTCAGGGTCTTTAGAGTCAGCTTTACGAGCGGTTACCGGTATCTTTTTTACCGGACATTGAAAAGAGTTTGATACACAATAAAAAGAACAGGCGGTAAGAATACACAGTGGCATTAATAGTTTCACCAGATATCTCCTTTGTAAGGTATGCTATCTTCACCATCTTGAACTAATTGTCTTTAATACTTGCTTGACCATCAGCAGCGATGATCAGGAAGGGCTTATTGCCGGCAGCGGTGACTTCAGCTTGCGGGATTGACGTTGTTTTGTAAATATTTTTATCTTTCTCATTTTGCGCATATATTTTTACATCTTTACCCTTGTAAAGAGTAATTTTATGAATTCCTGTTTCTTTGAAGGTACCGAATTGCAATATCCCCATTTCGTTGGGACGAGGTTTTTGAGCCGCCGCTTGGGACAAATTATTATCACCACTCACAATCTTCCAAGATCCTGTACCTAATGGTAGTTTTAGCGTTGCCTTAACAATTTCTTGTTTCGGCTCAAGCGGATTGCGATAATTATAAACAGGTTCTATTTTATTATTTGCCATATCTAATATGATACCATCAATACCATGGCCTTCTGCGTCCGCTTTATTAATGGTTGCTTTCATTTTAGGATCGAAATCAACCTCTTTTGACCCTTTTTTATGGGTAACTCTTATTGTCTTTTGTTGAGTCTTATCTAAATCAAGAGAGAATTTTTTTGTGCCTTTACTGAACGATATACTTTTTTTGTTCGTTATGACCAGCTTGCCCTGATTTGTAGATTGATCATACGCCATTACCGTCACTTTTTCAGTGTTGTTGGGGTCGCTCTTTTGTACCGTGATCGATAGAGGTTTGGCGTTAAAAATTTGCATGAAACATAAAGAGCATGCAGCAATGATAAATACACGTGCTAATAATAACTTCACAAAAACCTTTTTCTCGCATTAAGGTACAGGGTCTTCACATCCTTATACCATACAGGAGAAGCACTTTATCATGCAACTGATCTATCGAAACTGATAACTTTATTTACATGCAAGCTGACAGATCGGATGCAGTTGGTCCCAAATCTGTTTAGCTAATGCTTTACAATTACCCCCATCCTGTGGATCTTGCATGCGAGCCCAAAGAGTATTAATTTCTACCATGATGCGATTGAACTCGCTCCACTCAGCCGTTGTTTGTCTTGGCCAGCGATCTTTAATTACTGGCCACTCACTTATACGAGCATTATTATTACTTGCGCCGGCTTTTTTTAATAGGCTCCATGCTTGGTCTTGCTCATTCAATTGCTTATGGGTATAGAGTTGCCAATGTTTATCTGGATAGCTGTTCGGATCCGGTTCTTCTGATGCTTGCATAATTACACCAGCGCTGATTAAAAGAATGAATGCATAGATATGATCTATTTTCATAATATATTTCCAATAATAGTAGTTATTATAACACCAATTTAACCTCAATCTGACGCTCTGCTAATGTATCACAAGTATGGCCTGTCAGCGCAATTTTTTGTTTGGTGGTCAGACGTAATTTTTTATTATTTTCGGCAAAGATGAACTCTAATCCGATAGTTCCCTTTTTAAGAAGCTGTTTCAAGTCGGCAACAAACTGTTCATCAAATGAGTCGGGCAATCTTAAAGATGCTAACTCAATCGATGGCCATTGTTCAAAGAAAAGATCGAGCGGCACGAATTCGCGCGCTTTAATTTTGCACACTTGATGTGCACTGATATCAAGCTCACCTTTGACAAGAAAGATAGTATGAGGTCCCAACCAATGATGAACTTTTTTAAACACTGAAGGGAATATCACCACCTCAGCATGAGCTGTCTCATCTTCTATCTGTACAAAAGCCATGGTATCACCCTTTTTGGTGACAATTTCACGTTTTCCTGTTACTAAACCGCAACAGACCACAACCGGCTCTTGTGTTCGTGCTTGTGCCACTAAAGCAAGCGCCTCTGCCAAGGTTGTTCTGGAAAACATGGCAAGCTGACTACGATAGGTCTCAAGAGGATGTGCGCTCACATAAAAGCCGATAACCTCTTTCTCTTTTTCAAGACGTTCTTTACTCGACCAATCAGACAATGCTTGAAATTGGTAGATTTCTGATGGGGTATTGGTATCGGATAGTTGCTCATTATATGAGGATGCGTTACTACTAAAAAGTCCCATCTGCCCCGTCAGCGCTGCTTTTTTATACTCACCGGCAAGCTCCATAATGCGCCCCAATTCATGCATCTTTTGAGCACGATTACCCGGTAATGCATCAAGGGCACCAGCACAAATAAAATGTTCTATAACCCGTTTATTTGAAGTACGCAGATCGATACGCTTACACAAATCTAACAGATCATTAAAAGGTTTTTCTGCTCGTACAGCAATAATGTTTTCAAGTGCCACTATTCCAACATTCTTTATTCCTTGTAAGCCAAACACTATATGATTATCAACAACATCAAAGGATATTGATGATCGATTAATATCAGGTGGCAATATAGATAAACCCATTTCACGCGCTTCTTGCAAATAAAAGGCCATTTTTTCAGCATGGGTTGATTCAAGTGAAATAAGACATGCCATAAATTCTGCCGGATAGTTCGCTTTTAAAAAAGCAGTCTGATAGGCGATCAATGCATAAGCAGCCGAATGTGACTTATTAAAACCGTAGCCGGCAAAATAGGCCATTAAATCGAATAGTTCACCTGCTTTGTTTTGATCAAATCCTTGTACAACCGATTTTTGTAAAAAGAGTTCACGTTGCTCTGCCATCACTTCAGCTTTTTTCTTACCCATTGCACGACGTAAAATATCGGCCTGGCCTAATGAATAACCACCAATAGTTGATGCAATTTTCATAACCTGTTCTTGATAAACAATAACACCGTACGTCTCTTCAAGTATTGGGGCAAGCTCGACAAAAAGATAACTGATTTTCTGTCGTCCATGGCGTCGTTCAATATAATCATCTATCATTCCAGATCCCAAAGGGCCGGGACGATATAAAGCGTTAACCGCTATAATATCTTCAAATTTGTCCGGCTGCAGCTTGCGCAACACCTCTTTAAGACCATTGGACTCAAGCTGAAATACACCCGAAGTCCTTCCTTGGCTGATCAGTTGGAATGTTTTTGTATCATCCAATGGTAACGCATCTATATTGATGCTGATGCCATGCCTCTTGTTAAGCAGTTTGACTACCTGATCAATAAGCGTAAGGTTTTTAAGGCCCAAAAGATCTATCTTCAAAAAACCGAGTGTTTCTAACTCCGTCATTGCATATTGCGTCACCAGCTCATCGGTTTTTGGCGGTATATAGACCGGTAGCACTTCATCGATGGGATCAGGTGATATAACAATACCTGCTGCATGCTTTGAAGCATGTCGCGTAAGCCCTTCCAAGCGAAATGCTATATCAAAAAGTTGTCCTGCTCGTGGATTGTTCGTTAACAGCTCTTGTAATCGAGGCTCCTGTTCCAATGCTTGGTTAAGCGTAATTTTAAGTTGATCGGGAATCAGCGATGTAATAGCATTAGAATCTTCAAAAGGAAAGCCAAGTGTTCTTGCTACATCTTTTATCACCCCTTTAGCCATCATGGTACCAAAGGTAATAATTTGGCCAACTTTATCATTGCCATATTTTGATCGAATATAATTGATAACTCGTTCACGCCCCTCAATACAAAAATCGATATCTATATCGGGCATCGTGATTCGTTCCGGATTCAAAAAACGCTCAAAGAGTAGATTATATTTAATCGGATCAATGTTGGTAATTTCCAATGCCCATGCTACCAGTGATCCGGCAGCCGAACCTCGACCGGGTCCTACCGGAATACCATTACGTCGAGCCCACTGAATAAAATCGCCGACAACCAAAAAATAGCCGACAAAGCCCATGGCAATAATAAGATCGGCTTCCAGTTCAAGACGAGCGGCATAGAGAGCTTTTTGTTCGGCAGGGATACGTTGCTCGTCATGCAATTTCTGCAATCCCGTACGACATAAATGAAGGAAAAAAGTAGTAGGATTATGCTCTTTAGGAACTTCAAATTGCGGAAAAAATAGTTTGCCCGTCTGAAATGCAAAACTGCATGAGTCAGCAATAACACCCGTATTCCATACGGCCTCAGGATGCTCTTTAAACAAGGCAAGCATCTCATCTTGGGTACGCAAATGTACACGACAATCACCAAAGGTATAGCGCTGTGGATTACTCATCTTATCTTGCGTTTGAATGGCAAGCATAATTTCGTGAGCATGACGATCATCGGCACTCACGTAGTGACAATCACCGGTAGCAACCAGCGGAATTCCCTTAACCTGACTCAAATGGTACAGCTTTTGATTCAAGAGAGCCTGCTCTTTTTGATCTTCCGGCTGCACTTCAAGATAAAATCGTTCCGGTCCAAAGTGCTTAAGATGCCAATCGATAACACGTTCCGCTTCAGTATCATTATTATTCATTAATAACTGAGGAATATGTCCGCCAAGACATGCAGAAGTTATTATCAATCCTTGGCAATGTTGTGCAAGAATTGCATAATCAATACGCGGCTTAAAATAAAAACCTTTTTGATAGGCAAATGAGATGAGCTTGCATAAATTTTTGTATCCAATCTCATTCTGTACGATTAACAACGCATGATAATATTTACGCTGTGGATTTTTTATAGAGGCATCCTCGGTCAGATATGCTTCCATACCCAATACCGGTTTAATGCCCGCTTTTTGACTGGTTTGGAAAAATTTCACCGCTCCGAAAATATTACCATGATCACTGATGCCCATTGCTTTCATACCATGCTGTTTGCCAAACTGGACCAGCTTGTCGATGGTTATTGCACCATCTAACAGCGAAAAATCGGTATGAATATGCAAATGGGTAAAATGTGCGGACATCAGATTTTTATTCTCGAGAATATATTAAGAAATAATATACGTTTCATCGCACCATTTAAAAATGGTCGCACTATAGTGTAGGCGATATTAGATTTCTTGACAAACTATAGCAAACGCCAACAAACAGAGATGATCATCTGCGGCAAGTCATTCCCGCGACTTGTCCGTGGAAGTCTGCCAGTCGTAGCCTTCTACTACGTTAAAACTTCGCAGAAGATGACCCTGACGATCTTTTTTGTGCATAATTTAACAGGGCTTGCTATATAATCACACGACATTCTGCACCTGCTCACGTGCCTTTTCAAGCTCAACTTTAATATCGATAGCAGCGGCACCGATGGTAGCATCAGAGCACTTTGCCGCAATCGTGTTAATTTCGCGCGCAAGCTCCTGCAAGGTGAAATCTAAACGCTTGCCTTTCTCAACTCCGGCCATAGTCAACTGTTGTTCAAAATTAACAAGATGGCTCTTAAAACGGACGATCTCTTCATTGATATCCATTTTTTCAAGCGTCATATAGGCAGCATTGCGCTGTAACTCGGCCAATTTATTTTCATCGGCAATCACTTGATCCAAGGCTACTTTAACCTTTTCTTTTTGAGCAAGTATAAGTGTCTTGGAAGCCTCTTCGATGAGCTGCATGCTTGTGCGAGCATTGGTTATGCGTATTTTGATATCAGCGTACAGAGCCGCACCCTCTTTTTCTTGTTCTTGTATGACAAGTTCTACGAGCTCGCCGATTGTCTGCTCTATAATGGCTCGTTTGTCCGCATCAAGCTCTTTATCTTCAATAGAAAATGCATGAGGCAACAATAAAAGATTATCAAGTGATAATGCACCTTGAATAGCAAATGTTTCTTGCGTTTTTTTTATAGCATCAATATAACCACCAATGACTGCCATTGATGGTTCAACACTACCTTTAAATAGGTTAGAGTTATTAGTATAAATCGTAAAATAGATATGCCCACGCAATAACTCCCTTTTCATCAATTTTATTGCCGATGCTTCAATGCTGCCCATCTGTGCAGGCAACTTGCAGGTCGTTTCAAAAAAACGAGAATTGAGTGATTTTATAGTAATAGCCATTGAGATTTTGGAACCATCTTCCAATGGTATCGTACTAATTTTTGAAGCAAAACCGGTCATACTTCTGAGCATCTGACACTCCTGCATTATGCAAGGTTGGTAAAGACATTACTCACATCATCATGATCATCAAGTTCACTCAAAAAATCATACGCTTTTTGGGCCTGTTCTTCAGATAGATTAAAAGGATTTTTTGGTACCCATTCAAGTTCGGCACTTTCAACTTTCAAGCCGAGGCTTTGCAACTTTTGACGTACTAAATCGAGTGATTTTGGATCAGTGTACAAAGTATAGCCTTGCTCCTCTTTTTGAATATCTTGTATGTCAAAATCGATCAGTGCATCGATTAATTGATCCTCACTCCACGCGCATGAGGGGAGTTTCACCAGACCAAGTTTATGAAACATCCAGCTAACAGAACCGGTTTCTCCTAATGAACCACCATATTGAGAAAAAAGACGTCTCATTTCAGCAGCGATTCTATTTTTATTATCGGTAAGAAGGTCCACCATAACGGCAATACCGTGTGGTCCATATCCTTCATAAGTACATTGTTCGTAGGCAAGGCCAGGCAGCTCTCCCGTCCCTTTTTTGATCGCCCGGATAATATTGTCCTGAGGCATGTTAACTTCACGCGCTTTTTCTATTAAAAGGCGCAAGCGTGCATTACCATTAGGATCACCGCCACCTTCACGAGCAACTAAGGTAATCTCTTTGCTCAACTTGGTAAAAATTTTACCCCGTTTTTCATCTTCACGTGCTTTTTTGTGCTTTATGTTAGCCCATTTTGAATGGCCTGCCATGGCCCATATCTCCTACAAAAGATCAAAAATACTATTATTAATGCTCTAGACATTAGCGTAATAGTTTATACACAAAACATCAATGCTGTTGCTTTTGCAGATACTCTGCTTGACTCTTTATTGCAGGCCAGCAATCGAGTGTCCATAATGGTGACAGGGATCCAATCATTTTAATAGTTCTCACCGTAGATGCCGCTTCAACAGTAGCATCAAACTGCGCATGTGCAAGCTGGTCAAGCAGATCGCTGGGTTTTTTACCATTACTATTGGGAGTAGTATGATCTGCCCCTGCGTAGGACAAAATAGCCACCCGCTTAAAAAATTTATCGCTTAACTTAGTTGCCGGCCAACCCTGTACGGCATAACAGAGTGCATGTAATGCTGAATTATTAAAACGGTCTTTTTTTACGGCTAATCCTTCATTGCAATAAAAGACTAATAACTTTGATGAATAGAGAGATTCTGCCGCTGTGTGTAGCACGGTAAGCCCCGTTGACTTATCCTCAAGAGCAGCACCATAGGTGATCAGTAGTTGTGCTAACGGAACCGAACGAGCTCGCTCTAAAACAGTTTGACCGGTACTAAAGCGATCATGAACATTACCACCCTTTGCTAAACAGACTTTTGCAAACTGACAATCATCCTTTTTTATTGCCAATAAAAAGGCACTATCAGTGCTTGCATGGCTACGTGCATTAGGATCAGCCCCATCAACAACCAACTGTTCTAGTTGACCACGACGCTGTTCATACTCATCTTTATACTTGACAGCATCACGCGAGTAACTCATCTCATCTAGCAATAGTACAGGAAGCCCATCTAATAGTTCAGGTATTTTCTGTTGTTGAGCTTTACTGGAATGCAGAGGAATAATGGCTGCAATAGATGTTACAGAACTTTTTATTGTATCAATAAGCCGGGTTAAATCGTTGGTACGTGATTCATCACCTACACGATGAACAATCTGGTCAGATCTCAATGGTTTAGTATTGGCTGTTTGATCTCCTGCTTGATTACTGCCAATGTAAAAACAACACAGGAGAGGTAGCAATCTATTTTTGCTCATACCGATCTTTCTTTTTATTATGATAAAATTTCGCAAAAACGCTCTTATAGTTCATCAAACATATCAGGATGAGCATAGATTAACAGCTCCCGTAACTCACGCAATCCTTGCTTGGCTAGCTGAGCACGTCGAACATCATCAAGATAGGGTGGATGATCGGTATTACTACAACTTGGTTGCTCAAAATCGATAAGAGCCAGTTGTTCTTTAGGGTGCTGGGACGTGGGTAAGCATAAAAACAGATTGCTTTTAATATCCCATAAACCCGCAAACTGTATCACTTTTTTAAGGTCAGCAATCTGTTGTTTCGTTACCCGCTTGCACAGCTGTGGATGCTTCCATAATGAAACGATATTAGAAAGCTTTTCTTGCACGACAACATAGTTTTTGTCTTCAAGTGCTACCGGTCGTCCGGGAACATGCACAAGACCGGTAACCGGTATACGAATCGTTTTTATTTTGTAAAATTGAAGTGCCTGTTTCACGAAGCGATAAAAGGCTACCTGACTGATTGTCTGGACTGTTTTAGGATTATTATGCTTGAAGAGATCAAGCTCTTGTTCTTCTTGCAAAGTCAACTCAGCATGCTGATGTTTAACGAATAGATCTAAAGCTCTTCCTGTTCTTATTCCTAAAGTACAAGCTACATTAGCATCTCGATGTGCTTGGCCACTGATGCGCATAAAATACTGTTTATTGTCTATCGGAACAGCAATAATTGTATTGATGTTATTGGCATGATTTTTCCAGCCTAACATGGCAATTATCTCTTTGACGTGAGCATTATCTTGTTGTAGGCGATCAAAATAACGCACATCAGTATAAAGTTGCTCCATGCTTTGCACAATGACACTTTCAACAAAGGTGGGATTATCTTTGAGCAGATTTTGTATCGTTTTGATAACTGCCGATGATAGCTCAGATCTTTTAAACTCTGCATCATTTTGAATCATGCGTTTGACTGCAGCTAACGCCAATTCTTTTTTTTTTGGATCTTGTCTACTCAACAGTAGGCAAGGCATTGCTAAGATAATAAGACATAAAAGAGAGCTCTTGCAAAATAGAGCAGATCGCAAGACGTGGCCGCTGGCGAATCTGAGTTGATTCAGTATCGTACAAGATCCAATGGTTCTTATATGCATTGTCTTAAGTTCGCTCTCTTTCTTTTTTGACTATGGCAAAAACAGATCGCAATCCCATCCCCACCAAACTTATTATAATAAGATAGAAATGCCAATACATTGATGCCTAAAGCATAAAGAGAGCCGTGCAGGAATAATGAGCCTGAAAATTTTCCAGCTCATTGCTTATTCAGCTATCTGATACTAGACTATGCTGCTAGTTTAATAGAGCAGTATTATTCTTAGAAAGCGACTATAAAAATGAATAAAATCATAATAATGAATATCTGCCTATGGCGCATGACCTTTGCATGCGTTGCTATTGAAAACATTGAACATTTTTGGATTCCACTTTCTGACGGAACCCATCTTGCCGCTCGCCGATGGCAACCTGTTGATGCACTGCAAACGCCGGTACCAGCTATCTTAGAGTATATCCCTTACCGCAAAAGAGATGGCACCCGAAGCAGAGATGAGATGCATGATTATTTTGCTCATCAAGGATATGTCTCAATTCGTGTTGATATGCGAGGTTCAGGAGAATCTGATGGGCTTCTACTTGATGAATATCTGATCAAAGAACAGGATGACGCATGTGAACTTATTGCTTGGATTTCAGAACAACCATGGTGTAATGGCTCGGTGGCAATGATAGGAAAATCATGGGGAGGATTTAATGCATTGCAAGTTGCAGCGCGTCGCCCACCCGCTTTAAAAACGATAGTTTCTGTCTGTTCTACCGATAATCGATATACCGATGATATCCATTACTGTGGCGGAACGCTCCTGAATGATAATCTGTGGTGGGGAGCAATCATGTTGGTCTATCAAGCTCGTCCTTTGGATGAATCGATTGCCGGACCTGAGTGGCGCAAAAAATGGACAGAAAGATTGGATGCTATGCCCTTTTGGCCCGCTATGTGGCTTGAAAATCAACGTCTCAATAGATATTGGATGCAAGGATCTATTGGTTATGATTGGCAAGCGATAGAATGTCCTGTGTTTTTGTGGGGAGGCTGGTCCGATTCCTATAGTAATGCACTCATGAGAATGTTAATCAATCTGAAAGTGCCACGGCTGGCAGTTGTCGGACCATGGGGTCATCTGTATCCTCATGATGGCATGCCAGGGCCAGCAATCGGTTTTTTACAAGAGGTATGCAGGTGGTGGGATTTTTGGCTCAAAGATATCAATACTGGCATTATGAAAGAACCAGTTTTACGAGCTTATATAGAAGAATGGTCAAACCCTTGGCAACAGCGAGAGCACACACCAGGCCATTGGGTTGGAGAAGCAAGCTGGCCGTCATCAACCATCCAAAATCAACTATTATTTCTAAGCACTGCTCATCAATTATGCGAAAAAGAGCCAATCAAACACGGTTCATACTCGATTTCTTCCGTTCAATTAACGGGCAGTACAGCCGGTGCATTTATGGGATCTGGCTGGGCAGATCATCCAAGCGATCAACGCCAAGATGATGCTTATTCTCTTGTATTTGATACTGAACCGCTTGATCATGCGATTGAACTCTTGGGATCACCAATTGCCCATCTGCAAGTTTCATCAGATAGACCCAATGGACATATATGCATTCGATTATGTGATATTGCTCCGGAGGGCTCATCACGCCGTGTCTCTTTTCAAATGCTGAATTTGACCCACAAAGATGGGCATGAAAAACCTGAACCATTAATTCCTCAAAAAATATACGCTATCAGTATGAGTTTAAATGATTGTGGTTATAGATTTGACAAAGGACATCGTATACGTATGGCAATTTCACCCTGCTACTGGCCTTGTGTATGGCCGTCGGCACAACAAACAACATTAACCATACACACACCAGAAAGCTATCTAAGTCTGCCGATTCGAATACCACAAGAACAGGATGCTGTTATTCATTTTGATCTTCCTGTACACGGAACAAAACCTGCAATGACCCTCATTGAGGATAATCAAACACAAAGATCATACAATTTTGATTATGTCGCTGGTACCGCTACCTACAAAACGAAAACAAAAGAAGGGCTTCTCGCTTTTGACGATATTAACACAGCAAAATCACATTCTTTAGAAAGAACCTATACCATTAATCCGCTAGATCCATTAACTGCTTATGGACAAATAACACAAAAATATTGCATCAAATATCCTCCTGCACTGTTTGATATCTTTTCAACCGTCACCATGCAGGCTACCGAAACCGATTTCATCATGCAGGGTTCACTTGATATTTTTGAAAATAATGAACCATGCTATAAAAAAGAGTTTAATGCTACTATTGCGCGAGATTATACGTAATCATCACCTGAAGATATAAGGCAGCATTTTAAATGAATCTAGTACTACAGATATTAGTTATTACCACACTGTCTGTCTCTTACATACCGATCGCTCCTGCTAAAAAAATAGCGGTCAAGCTGACCAAGACAGTAGATCAGGATAAATATTGGACAGTGAAAATAGTTAGCAATGACAAGAAAAAAACAATATCAAAATCAAGATTCAGAAAAACTCCCGGTCTAACAGGAAAACTTTCATTCGATTTCAAAAACGATCAAGATACCAATAGAATATTGGTATATCAAACTGATCCACCACAAGATAGAGAAGATCTTGATTTTCCCGTTTTACAATCATTAATCGCAGATAAAAATGGTGTGGTACATACAGAAATCGAGTTACATGATAAGCAGGTTAAACTTATTCCCATTGCTTTAAAAACAGAAAAAGTTCTCGGTTGCTTGCTCGAATTACCAGATGAGGGTACATGGACTGTGGTAACAGGCGAGAAAACTTTAACATCATCTATTATTAATGCTGCCATTGATGAAAAGATTGATCCCCTTAAAAACCCCTCCTATTATCCTTCAGTATTAGCAGTGCAGAAAAACCGTAAAAATAATTTCCCTAAATTTAGCGGATCTATGCGAGTTTATGCAGATAAGGACACGGGTGTTTTTGTAATAAACGATAAGGGATTTACTCAAGAATCAACAATAACGGCTGCTGCTACAAAAAAGTTTGCTGGTGGAGATATCTATAACAGAATTTTACGTATAAATTCTGAGGGTAGAGCTACTCTTATGGACATAGTGTCATTCAATGAAGCAAATAAAACAATAATTGCAGTCAAAGCTCAGATTCGCAATAGAACTTTTACCGGGCCTTTGACAATTAAAGTAACTCGTTCTAAAAACCACCCTAATTTTTTTGCACAAGCGGAATACACAGACAAGTCGGTCGATTTACAGATCGATAAAGGAAATAGTAACTATATTTTTATTTACACTGATGCTAAAAATACCAAACCGCTCATCATTGATCTTGATATGAAAGAAAGAAATAAAGCAGGAGAAATTAAGTTAGATATAGATATGCAGGCTAAAAAAGCTACGCTGAAATAGGGTTTACAGCAACATAGCTTGGCCTAAAAATTGTTGCTTTAAAAATGGCAACTGCTTGTGCGGAATCTGACGACCGCGTGCTGTTTTTTCTAGCAAGCCTTTGCGCATTAAAAAGGGTTCATAGACCTGCTCAATAGTATCTTTATCTTCACCAACCAAAGCGGCTATGGTTTCAACCCCCACGGGGCCACCATTAAAATGTTCAATTATTTTACTCAAAATAAGCCTGTCTACACCGGTTAATCCATCAGCATCGATCCCTAAAAAACCTAATGCTTGCTTAGTAAACTGCATATCTGCGCTATTATTATTTTTTACTTGAGCAAAATCTCTGACGCGTCGCAACATCTTTTTTGCAATACGGGGCGTCCCTCGGGCTGCTTGCCCAATCAATAATGCAGCATCACCAGAGAGATCAAAGTTTAAAAAATGGGCATTTTGAACTACTATGGTCTGCAGCTGAAGATCTGAATAAAAATCGAGCCGCTCTATAATACCAAAACGGGATCGTAATGGTGCCGATATTTTGCCGCTTTTGGTGGTGGCTCCCACTAAAGTAAATGGGCTGATCGGCAAATTAACCGATTTTGCACCGGCACCTTGACCAATGATAACATCCACACGAAACTGTTCCATAGCACTATAAAGAACCTCTTCCACCGTGGCCGGCATACGATGAATTTCATCAATAAAAAGAATATCTCGATGCTCTAAACTTGAAAGAATCGCCACCAGATCACCCGTACGTTCCATCATGGGGCCACTACAGATTTTAATGCCAACCTGCATCACGTGTGCCATGATCTGGGCCAGCGTTGTTTTGCCAAGACCGGGAGGGCCAAAGAGCAACAGATGATCTAAAGCTTCTCCTCGCATTTTAGCAGCTTGCGTGTATATGCATAATTTACTTTTTAACTCATCTTGTCCAATGTAATCGTCAAAAGTTTGGGGAGCAAAATCATGAGCACGTTCCTGTTCAGTATCGCGCAGGGTTAAAATGCTCAAGCCTATCGTATCATCCATGATTTTATCCTCTATGAGCCCGTTGTCGTGCAATACTTGCAAGCCATCCTAAACTCGCATAGGTAATCCAAACATTACTCACTCCATAACTGATGAGCGGCAATGGTATGCCAACCATAGGCAACAGCCCCATAACCATTGCCATATTAATAAATGCTGAGATCATAATATGGGCTATAAGACCTGCAGCCAGCGCTTGCATATAGGGAAATGCGACCTGGCCCGTCCGGTAAAAAAGATACAGCGCTAACATAATATAAAGAAGAATCACCGCAATAACACCTATAAAACCAAGCTCTTCTGCTATCACCGAAAATATACAATCGGTACGACTTTCAGGTAAAAACTTATAGCGGTTCTGTGTGCCTTGCATAAAACCTTTTCCATAGATACCACCGGAACCGATAGCAATGATCGATTGTTCAATCTGATATCTCTCTTTATTTGATTTGCCATACCCCAAAAAGACAAAGATACGCTGTTTTTGATAATCTTTCAGCAACGGCCAGAGCAATGGTGCCACACCGAGCAACAAACAGAACCCATAGACAAAAAATCGTGTGGGTAATCCTGCAACCCAAAAAGTAATAAGTCCCGAGGAAAGTACTACTATAGCGGTACCAAGATCAGGTTGCTTTGCAATAAGAATAAAACTGATTCCTAATAATACTAACAACGGAACAAATCGCATTGCCGACGATCTTATCGTTGCCTCAGTATCCCCCGTATACAGATAGTAGGCGACAAAAGCAGGGAAAAAAAGTTTTGCCAGTTCTGCTGTTTGTACACGGAAAAAAAAGAGATCTATCCAGCGCTGCCCTCCCATACCGACAGTACCTTTAATAATAGTAAACACTAAAAGAGCCATGACACAAAAGTAAGCAAAAAAGCCCCAACGCATCAAAGTACGCGCATCAAGCTGACTCATACCATAATAAATACCAATTCCTGCTATAGTGCCAGTCAACTGTTTTTTAAAAAAGAGCGAATAGGGAGCATGTGCTTGATGCGTGGTACTATAAACAAAGAAAAGACTCATTATTGAAAGAGTTATAGTCAGCAAAAAACAGAACCAATCAAATGAAAATAAACGGCGACCTAATAACACACGAAATCCTTTTTATAAGATCTACATCAGATGAGATCAGTCTAATCATCTGCATAAAAAAATAAATGCATTCTTAATACAATACCTTATTAAATAGCTATTTTATCCACTTTAATAGACATAAAAACTATTTTTGTTGCCATTTATAGACCAAACCATCTATTATTAATACAAATGGACAAATTGTGAAAGCAAAGGGGTTGATTATGAACTATTCATCAAAAAATCTCATGCCGTTGTTGATTTTTTCCTTGTTTGTCTGCCATACGCCAACCACGAGTGTAGGCGGGGCAATTGGAGGAGCGGCTGCTGCTAGCCGCTGGGTATTTACCATATCGAATCATACAAAATTTAAAGCACAGGTAACCGTAGTCTATCCTGGCTGTGCTAATGATCATCTTGTTGTTTACCCCACCGAGATAAGATCTGTCAATGCCCATTCTTGTTTGATAAAACGGCTCGAGGTAGCAATAGTGAAAGAAGAAGGCAACCCAAACAAAACTATTCATTTCGATTGGACAGTTGCCGGAGGGCATCGAGATTTCAGTGCAGCAATTGTTGAACGTAATGGCAATTTTACCATTGATGCAACCTACTTTTAATTAAAAGGATATTTGGCAATGAACTGTTCACCAAAAAATCTCATACTCTGTTTTATAATCTTTGTCTGCGGGATCTCAACCAATAGTGTAGTAGCTGATCCATGGAGATTGTTGATTCATAATAAGACTAAATACCCCGCCCATTTGCTTGTTAAGTGGCATGCATGTAAAGAAGACAGGCCTATTATTCAACCGAATAAAAAAATTGTCGTCCCTGCTAAAAATTGTCTAGTAAGTTATATAGAAGGTGCCCTCGTAACCGTTGACGGTGATAGCAGTAAAAATATACCTGTACAAAGATGGGACCCAACAGGCGGTGTACGTAATTTTAGAGCGGACATTGTTCAGTTTCCCAATGGCACCTATGGTATTAAAGCAGATTTTAAATAGCAATGAGCTTCGCTCAACAGTTAATTATTGAGCAAAATAGTTATATAAGCGAGCAAATACATAACCAGCAACTGCTGCCACCAATGGCGTCACGACTAATGGTATGACCAGTTGCATGATATTAATCTGGGGAAAATAGATATAGACCAATAAACTGTTAATAAGTGACATGCACAACATAAAAATGGCTGCTGTTTTTGCAAGCGCGTGTGCATTGAAATGACAATGTGTGTGGTGTGTATTCATTGCATATTCCCTCTTTTATAGAAGACCAATGTAAGAACCAGTAAAATTGTATATAAGTTCACCAGGCAAATGCAATAGTATGCGTATGATCTCAGAACATCCTACAATATCATTATTTTTTTTGTGCCGGGTCAGGGAGATAGGTTCTCTTTTGAAACGGTGAAAAAGTAAAAGGTATGGTGGCAGTGGTACCATACCGAGCCTTATAGGCCTTGAAAAGCTCGGTGTAATAGGCCAAAAATAATGATGCCGATGCCGATTGCAAACCTAATGCTACACCATCAGCCCCTTCTTGAGCCACTTTGAATAAAGCAAGTCCACAGATAGACAGATCTTGGCAGTTGCAAGCGAAACTCTCTGCCATAGCTATATCATCGAGTGACAATGGCCGGGCATCAGATCTTCTTTGTTCAGCTGTATCAACGGTTATACAAGCAGCGGCAATAGAATCTATTTTTTCACTAATAGAGAGTACTGTTTTATTGATTTGATCTGCTAAATCTGCAACAGTGTTATCTGGTTTCAATGACCAGGCAACGGTGGCCGATGCTGCATCATCAATCAGCTCTTGAATCGCCTCACTGAGACAGGTGTTGGCGGCTTGTTGACAATGCGAGATAGATGCTTGCCATTGTTGCAGGACAGCTTTATTAGTATCAGTTATGCTCGAAAAGGATTCAACTTCCGATCGTAAAGCATCATATATACTCTTGATTGGCTCATACTGGTTACTTGCCAGTTTTAAACGGCCTACTAAAGAGAGCATGGTTGCCAGAGATGTGCGTATTTTTTTATCAAGCTTAATTACATAGAGTGAAAGATAGACGCAGTTAGCACAATCAACAACTTCCTGTTCCGTACCATGATCAACTATTTTCCGAGCCCATTGAGCAGCTTGTTGTTGGCATGCAATAGAATCAACCGTTTCGCTTATCAAATTTTTGTCAGACGATAGCAGGATGAGCGGGAAGCTATACAATGAGAACAATGCTATATACAAGATAGATTTCATTGCTACAATCTCTCTTTTCTGTAAAAAAAATGGTCGGGGTGGCCAGACTCGAACTGACAACCCCTCGCTCCCAAAGCGAGTGCGCTACCAATTGCGCTACACCCCGACATACTGATTTTTAACTGCTGTTTAATGTACTGTGATTTACAACTTTGTACAGTCTTTTTTGCATAATTTGGGGTGAATGGTGGGTCTCGAACCCACGACCCTCAGAACCACAACCTGATGCTCTACCAACTGAGCTACATTCACCATGATATTAGAATTTCAATAAAAGCTGTACGGTCAATTAGTATACGGATTTCGTTGGGTAAAATCAAAAAAATCTATCGAAACCGGGACAGCAGCTCTTATTGATTAGCCCACGTTAACAGGAACTCCTATCAGCTTCTCTCAAGTTTCTCCCATTCCCAGAGTAATTTATCCCAAAGCAAAAGAAGCCGGACTATAAAAAGCGGCACAAAAAGAATGGTTCCCATTATTCTTAACAGTCGCCAATACCATTCCATGCGTATACTCCTTTGAAAAACTATCGTTTTAATGAGATGACACCTAGACTACCACTCTTGATGATACACAAGGTACCACTTTTTATAATAAGATTGGCAAGAGCTCTATTGGACCCCTTGCGATACGGTGCCAATTTTGGTTTGGCGGTAATGCAATTGATCTCTTATGAGCAAGATCTGTTTTTCAAGGAGATCCTGTTTGAACGGTGATGATTAAAATTAAAAGGCGTATAATCTGACTCGAAAAGGAGATCCCAATTATGTTCAAGCAAGTAATTATTCTCATCTTAATCGTTACCACGCTGAATGGCTTAAATCCAGAAGAGATAGTGGCACGGCTCACCGTGCGCGAAAAAATAGCGCAGCTTTTGGTCGTGGCTGCTGCATCAAATTTCAGCCAACCAACTGAACAGTTGGCAAGTTCGATCGCAGAAAGTCGCCATAATATGGAGCCTGCCTATATCGAACATATAATCAAGGAATATGGTGTTGGGGGCGTATTGTTTTTATACAAAAGTGATCCGATAACACAGATGGCTTTGGCAGAAATATTCCAAGCAGCAGCAGCTCTACCACTCTTAATACTCCAAGATAATGAATGGGGTTTGAGCATGCGCTTAGATATAGATCCAACAAAAGTGGTGCGCTATCCGCGCAATATGACGCTGGGCGCTATTCAAGATGAAACAATAATTTATCAAGTTGCTTTGGAAATCGGCAATCAATGCTCAGCAATCGGTATTCATATGAATTTGGCACCCGTTGCCGATATCAATAATAATAAAGCCAATCCGGTCATCCATGACCGTTCATTTGGCGATAATCCTGAACGGGTAGCACGTCTTGCACAACTAGTTGCTCTAGGCCTAAGACATGCTGGTATACTGGCTTGCGCAAAACATTTTCCTGGTCACGGGGATACGAGTATTGATTCCCATTGCGATTTGCCGATAATTACCCATGATAGTGCCCGTCTTGATAGAATAGAACTTGTGCCGTTTCACCACCTAGCACAATCTGGCATTGATGCAATTATGCATGGGCATCTTGTCATCCCTGCACTCGATGATTCCGGTACCGCATCAAGCTTATCACACAAAATTGTTACACAGTTTTTACAAAAAAAATTGGGATATCAAGGGCTCAATATTACTGATGGGCTTGGCATGGACGCAATCGCCAACCGTTATGCACCCGGTGAACTGGAACGGGCTGCTTTCTTAGCGGGCAATGATATTTTACTCTGCCCACTCGATGTTGTTCGTACCATTGAGCTGATTGCAGCAGAGATTGAGACGGGTCATGTAAGCGAAGAGGAGCTTGATCGTCGTGTGGTTAAGATTTTACGCGCAAAAAAATGGGTCTATGAACAAGTGAAACAGATACGGTATAATCGCGATACGATCGAGGCATACTTAACGCGACCGGAAGCCTACGCTTTGCAAAAAGAGGCTTATCGTGCAGCAATTACGCTCGTGCCACAATCAGACAACGTTACTTTAGATGCAGCTATGTTAGGCAACAGTTCTGTGATACAGATCGGGCAACTACCAGACAATCGATTTATTAAAGCATGTGATGAACAAGGATGCACCGTCTTGCATTGTTCTGCTGCGCTGACCGATACAGAATTTGAGGAATCCGTATGCGCTGCACACCGGCATGACACGGTGATACTTGCAATTGGGCAGATGAATAAATTTATTGCCAAAAATTTTGGGGTAGCCACTCGTACGTGTGAGCTCGTTCATCTCTTGCATGCCATGGGTAAAAAACTGGTTATAGCCCTTTTTGGCACACCATACAGCATACCATTGTTTAAAAATGCTCAAGCCATTATTATGGCATATGAAGATGCTCCGGCAGCGCAAGAAGCAGTGGTTGATGTTTTACGTGGTGCATTGCAGCCAACCGGCATACTTCCTGTACAGGTATAACCAATACTACACAAAGATCATATATGAAAGTATGTTATAGTTCGCTTACTCTCCTATTCTGCTTGATACAAAACACAATAGCGCAAACAGGCACAGATTTTAATAGTATCATACAGGAACATATCAAACTGCTGGGTAATCTAGATAAAACTAATCCACCTCTTATGCTCCTATTTTCCGCCACTCCCGGTATGGGAAAAACAACGATTGCCACAAAAATTGCAGCGGCTCTGTCTGCTCTTAAAATCACCGTGGATGATGCAAGGAGATTGCTCATCCAACATGCAATACCGATGCAAGGTCAGCGTCGTTACCAGGATTTGTCTATCGAAGAGAAAATAGCATGCATTGTTGAGTATCTTGATCAATTCATAAAGGAGATCAGAAAAATCTCTGGCAATAGGTTTATCATTATCGATGATACGATTAACCAATGGTATGGCCAGATACAGCGCATCGCAGACAAGCATGCCATGCCCACCTTTTTAATACGGCTAGTCGTTTCAAAAGCAACAGCGTGTGAAAGAATAAGAGAGCGGGAAGCGAATCCCCAAGAATATTTAGCGTCTATGGACCACTGGTACCAGCTGTATGAAAATTTTAATGCAGGGCCGTTCGATTATCTTTTTTGCAATGAGCATAAATTCGATGAAAAACAATTTCAGGAGCTCTTGTCTTTATTAAAATCAACAGTACTCTGCTGAGTAAATTCATTACTCCTTTATATCTCGTTCTATCCCATTGTTTTCTAGATAGTTTTCTTGAGAAATTGTCTGTTCATCATAGTTAAACAGTCCGATAGCCATAAGAATAACAATCGTTGCTCCGACTAATTGCATGGTACAGGCTTGACCGTCCCCTATACTATTGCGATAGCAGGCAAACAGTGGCACACTGAAACTTGCCAACTGCATGAGCGTAAGGCTATATCTTTTAAGCAACAGCCCATAGAGATTGTGAGCAAAAAGATTGCTGATACCAATAACAACGGCAAGTAGTAGAAAACAATGAATACCATTGCCTACAATGACCAATGGAGCATGATACCAAGCTATGCATAAAGCAATGATGCCAGCACTGGTCATGGTAATGGCATTAATGGCAATCGGGCAACAGTGATGATCTACTACTAACTCTCTTACCCGTAGCCACCCATAAGAAAAGCTCATAACCGATAACAACAATGCCCCATCAGCCCACTGCAGTGGTGTCATATATGCTGACAATGGGCGCCCCCAAGAGATCAGCAGTCCGCAATAACCAAGGGCAAGCGATACCGTTTTTATGCGGGTGAAACGCTCAAGCGTCAGAAACCCTGTTACCATATAGGTAATAAAAGGGCCGGCGAAACAGAGCAGATCTGCTCGCGGCTGCACGCCATGTTGCAAACCCCAATAGCGCAGATAATAGGGCACTAAAATTGCCCAGAATGCAATATGCGCAAGTGCACCATAATGTTTTTTCAAAAGAGTACTTATAGATTGACGCGCAAACGCACGATATGCCAGCATGCATATACCGGCAATAAGCATTCTCAGACCAATAAGATACCATGGCTGCATATGGGTCAGGAGTAGCTTAGATAATGGCAGTGTGCTGATGGCATAGAGGAAAAAGAGTGCAGACATAGTAATCCTATACTTGATCTAAAAACAGGGTTTATATAAGAGCTTTAGTTTCCCATTTTTTGATACACCCATCAAGAAGAATTGTCACGACCAAACATAGGGGATCTTGCTATGCTATGATACTGAACAGCATGATGTTTTATTGTTAGAAGTTTCCCTCAATCCATTCCAAATCGCTTCGTAGTGATAAAATGTAGTAGATGGATCATTCAATGCCACTTGTGTAGTATTATTCGACTTGGTACCACTATACGTTAATTCAAGATCGCCATTCAACTGGTTGAAAAGGATCAGCCGCGTAACACTAACCTTGTCAGTCGGATTATGCACATCCAATGTAACTTGATGTTTTTCTACACTGCTTATTTCACAACGTGTAATATTGTTATACGTTTTTACGCTTTTCAACATAGTTGGGTTTTCGCTTGCATGTAAGACGCCTGAAACTATAAAAAAAAGTACCGTAAGTTTTGTAGATCTGTTCATTGGCCTGTCTTTTTTATGGTTGTTGGTTGTTCTTGCTTGTGTGTCTGTGCGTTTATGATACAGGGCAAGAACCTTTTTCTTGTCTCTTTTTTTCCGCTTGCCATTTAAGCTGTTCAGCATAAAAAACACGCTTTGGACTTGAAAGTTTCGTGGTGGCTCCTTGAGGAGATTTTTCTAAAGCCGCATACTCTATCTTCTCTTCTTCTTCAATACCAAGGTCAGGATTATTGAAGAGGACCCGTCGCTTGGCAATAGTTTTAACACCTGAATTTGGGTCACGGAATGTATAAGTAACTACGTCTTGATATACACCAATTGCTTCACGACGTCTTCTATTGCCATGGGTATAGTTACGTTTTTCAGGACGTTCAAGTGTTCGTATAAAGCTTGGTAATGCAGCGAAAGCCATCACTATGTAGAGAGATTTTTTCACTACTACTCCTCTATTGCATCTCTTTTTAATAACCAGAAGCTACCATATCATATCTTTTTTGGAAGCTCATTAGGGTTATTTCCAGCAAGACGCCTTTGTTGCGCTCTATGAAATTTTGTTAAAAACTTCCAAAAAACTGCTTGAGACTCTTTAGAAGTTAGGTTTGTAGTTGCATTACGACCCTCAACATACGCCTCATATGTATTATCAAGAAGCGTAGTTGATGCTGATCCAGTCCATTCAATATCCCATAGACGAGATACTCTCGTATGCTTATATGAATATTTTTCTTTCACTATGATATGCTCGATGCCATTTTCTCTTTTTTTGCGGATAATTTTTCGTGAATAGGTCATCTCATTATTCTTTTCTGGTTTTTCTTGATCACTGGTAAATGACAGCAAGGGAACGAAAAGGATAGATACAATCAGAAGATGCACTGGTGTAAACATAGGTTGTCCTGTAGAGATAAAATCAGATTACGCATATTTGCCAATTTTAATATTACCACGATCACTTTGAATCGAAATCAATGCTTCACCCGTGCCAAGTGTACCACAAATTTCATGTTTGAGATGCTTCCATGCATTTTTATTCCATTGTGTGGTAAATGGTTTAATGGTAACAAAATGGTTACAAACAACCGTACCGGATTTCGTTTTTGCCATAAGATCAGCATTAACTTCCTGGGGAAGATCGACGATTATTTTACCAGAATTGGCATGAATATTAAGTTTGCTCGTAGCTGGTAATTTTTGACAAGTAAGATGTACTGAACCACGTTCTGTTGAGGCAAGAACACTGTCGGTTGTATTTAATATGGTAATATCTCCTTTGTTAGCAGTTACTTTTATGTTGCCATGTGTCTTATCAATTATTATGGCCCCCTTTTTTTCCGTTTTTGCCATTATGGTACCAGATATATGGGTTAATTGAATAGGACCCGATAAGGTGGTGGCCGCAATGCCCGCTTGAATATTTTCAACATAGATACCACCCTTATTGGTCGTAATTCTTAAATCTCTTTTTTCAGGAACGATAAGTTCAAGATTAACTATAGTCTTTTTGTCCGCATCAGGGCAAACGACACTCAACATAAGGCTGCCATTAACCGCCTGCTGTTCCTCTATCGTTGCTGCCGGTATCTGTTCGGCAGTTGCTACGGTACTCATTGAAAGAGCAACTTTATCTTGACTCCATTCTTTTTTGATACTAACTGAACCATACGGGTTAGTAATAGTGAGCGGCCTTTGACCTTGCAGTGTATATTCTTGCGTAACTATCTGTTGTGCCTGTTCCGTATTTCTTGAAAACATAGTACGTAATCGTTGTATGGTAGATCCGGGGGCAGTAAAACTAGTAACAAGCAGACTGTTTGTACATACTATAACTATTTTTGTAATCTGTTTCATGTATGCCCTTTTAAATACGAGTAAACTGAGAATAATACCTATGAGTTCTTCAAAAATTAGTCTGATGATGTGCAAAGCTTTAACGCAAGAGTTAGCCCTTCATGCAGGTATAATGAGCATAATTCAAACACTTTATGCTCATGGCGGCCGTGTTTTATTAGTCGGTGGTGCCGTGCGTGATCTTTTATTGCATAATACCTGCAAAGATCTTGATATTGAAGTACATGGATTATCTTTGTCTGCCGTTGAAGCCATTCTTGCACAGTTTGGCACCGTTTTCATGGTTGGTAAATCGTTTGGTGTCTTTCGTATTGCCGGGCTTGACGTTGACTGGTCATTGCCGCGATCGGACAGTGCCGGTCGCAAACCGACCGTTGTAGTCGATCCTTCCATGAGCCTACGCGAGGCTTTTGCACGACGCGATCTAACTATTAATGCTATGGGTATTGATCTTATTACCTATGAATTACTTGACCCATTTGATGGCCTTGATGATCTCGCCAACAAAGTGCTTCGTTGTCCTGATCCGGCCCGTTTTATTGAAGACCCGCTCCGTTTTTATCGAGTCATGCAAACTATTGGCCGCTTTGCGATGTATCCGGATCAGCAGCTTAATGAAATATGTGCCACTATGGATATCACCCATATTTCTCTTGAACGGATCGAAGAAGAATTTGAAAAACTATTATTGCGTTCAGCACGACCATCTGCCGGTATTCGTTGGCTCGCAACTATTGGTCGTTTACCTACCATACTACCGGAACTTGCAGCCACCATTGGTATTGCGCAAGATGCAGACTGGCATCCGGAAGGTGATCTCTTTGAGCATTTGATGCAGACCCTTGATGCCAGTGTTGCTTATCGGTACCATGATGATCAAACTACCTTAGCATGCAGATATGCCGCATTATGTCATGATCTAGGTAAAGTCACCACAACACAACGACATGCCGATGGCAGAATAACCAGTTATGGTCATGATGTTGCAGGTGTCATCCCAACTAAAAATCTCTTACGACGTATCACCCGAAAAATCGCTTTGCTCGATATTGTTCCCCTATTGGTTAGACATCATATGGCTCCCGGCCAATTTGTTGCCGATGGTGCAAAAGCAGCCGCATATAAACGTCTTGCAAGAGCTCTCCATCCAGACGCTACCCTTGCAATGCTGGCAGATCTTGCATGCGCAGACAAGCGGGGGCGAAATCCTGCCGGTCCTGAACCGTTGGTGCAGGTATGTGAAGATATAGAACTCTTTAGAAAAGGAGCAGAAAAGGCTCACGTGATTAATGCACCTGAAGAGCCAGTGCTTCATGGGCGAGATCTTTTAGAAAGAATATCCCCGGGCCCAGAGATGGGTCTGCTACTCAAGCGTGCTTACCAGATGCAGATTGAGGATGGTATAACCGACAAACAGGAGCTGCTCAAACGTCTATTTGAAGAGGCTCATTAATCGAGCTACGCTCCATGAGCACGATTTCCTACTTGATAGAGCAAGACAGCCAATGCCTGCCACATCTTGTCATGATTCAGGCGATGACTTCTGGCCGATACGCTCTCATCTTGTGGATATTGTGAATCGAGAACATACAGATCTACACCCTGGTTATTGTTATTATGAGCAACGACCGCTATCCAATGACCGATACTTGCTTGACCTGCGTGCGCACCGGCTTTGAGCAGGAAAAAGATATGAGTAAAATTTCTTTGGGTATATAATTTTTTCAAAACAGTCACGATCTCTCGATTTGAACCATCAAGCTTGGTCAGATCATCAGGAAGCTGATTATAGTAGATGCTATACGCATCATGATTTAACTGAAGATTAAATAGCTCTGCTAAGACCGTTATAATGTTAGTAGCTTCAAGTGCTTGCTGGCGCGAGCAACCAACCAGATTCTGTGCCTGCTGTAAAAGCTTTTCTATGTTATTTGGATCAGCAAGCATAGGAAGTACTATTTGGGTTAATGCATTCGGCACTGAACTACGAAACGCATTATAAAGGAGTGCGCCATTAATGGCAGCAAAATAACCACACTCAAGCGCTTTTTGTTGTATCACAGCAGGACGTATAATCTTTATTGGCAGTTTATTGGTAGATGCAACAGCCTGCTCATATGCTGCAAAAAAAGGTGCCGATGCTTTCAATTCTTCTTGTTGTTCGGCTTTCTCAAACTCAGCGATACGTCGATTTATATCTTCTAGTGATTCTTCTTCAGGTGAGTATTGTGGTGCTGCTTGTTGAGTCGCTTTTTCTTTTTTTTCCAGCTCTGCTATTGCTTTCAGTGCATCTGCAAGCTCTTTATTTTCACGTTCTTGTAAAGCTTGTGCTCGTCGATCCGCTAATGCTTTGGCTTCTAATTCTTGACGCGCCTTTTCTTGACGCTCATTTTCTTCAGCTGCTGAGATTCTCATAATTGCAGCAAGCTCTTCCTCTGTCTTTTGTCTACGCTCTGCGTCTTCTTTGGCCAATTTTTCAGATTCGGCTATTATTCGTGCCAATATATCCTCTTCAGATTCTTCACCGGCTCGCGCTTGCAGGTCTTTTGGTAGATGAAAACGTACGGGATTGTCTACCTCTAAACCAGGCAAATAAAGAGATAATAAACCGGCGTATAACGGAATAAAGAGTAAAAACTGTTTGCGTAAAATCAGTTTCTTCATTAAAACACCCTTGCTTGGCTATAAAATATTACTAAAAAGTTTATAAGATCGGCATCAAGAAAATACCGTCTTATAAACCAGTGTAGGCGATTTATTTTCATATAGTCAATGGATTTTGCAATGGAAAATAAAAAGGCAGGTTTCGACCTGCCTTATATAGTTTTAATGAAGTCTCTTTGACAAGAACATAACCCGGTCTGCTATAATACTGTGGCACATAACTTTAACGTGGTTGATACGTGGTAGCTCTTTTACAGGTAGGGCAGATCGCTTTTTTCTTTACCTGCTTATTCATACATCTTCTATTAAAGGTGTGACCACATTCCAGCGTGACCGGATCGGTTATTGGGTCGGAACAGATTGTACACTGATTATTTTTTTGTGTTCTTTTTGTGTTGATTGGATGTAGTACCGACATGCTAGATAGAGCCGCGGTTACCATCAGTAGATAAAAGTATAATCGGTGCTTCATAGATAGACTCCTCAGTTTCACTTTTTTAGACAACAATAATCTCCTGTTTTTAGTATGCACAAAAGCGATTGAAAAAATAAACAAATGAGGTTTGTGCAATCTACTTTTAAAAAAGTTTGTTTGTTTGTAGTAAGTTATAGGTAAACAGAATAGACTAATAAAGCACAGATAATTAGTGTCATAAAAATAGGTTAAAAGGATTTACATAATGATAACTTTCTTGACCGGTAACGCACTGTGGCAACTCATTAAACAATCAGACACCGTCAGCAAATTCGTGCTGCTTCTCTTACTTATAATGTCTGTTATATGTTGGACACTTTTTCTGTATAAACTCTTAGCTCTGCGTATCAAAAAGAAACAGATGCAAACACTGCTTGCCGATCTTAAAAATGCTGACACCATTGAACAGATGTTAACCTTGGCAGCGACCAACACGCATACAGCACCTGGCTATTTTTTGGCAAAGAATCTTACCTTTTTGAAACATATTCTTGAAGATAATCGTATCCATGATAATCGTCGGCTTACCTCTCAACAATGGAACCTTATTGAGCAGACGATACAGCATATTGTTGATGATATGATGGACTATGAAGAGGCCGGCCTGGCATTTTTATCAGCAAGTGCCGCAGTTGCCCCTTTGCTGGGCTTGTTCGGTACCGTATGGGGATTAGTACATTCATTTATAAGTATCGCTGAAAAACAGTCTGCCGACATAACAACCGTTGCTCCCGGTCTTGCAGAAGCCCTTATAACGACCTTGGCCGGATTGATGGTTGCTATTCCGGCACTGATTATGTTTCATTATCTTTCATTACAGATAGCCCGCTTTGGCGCAGCACTTATGGCAACTGCAGATAGATTTAATTTTATTGTTCAGAAACTTTTTTTCTGGTAAGGATTTTTGTGTATGGCACGTTTACGATCTGGTCAACGACGTCAGCGAAAAACTATTGCCGAAATTTCACTGACGCCTCTTATTGACACTGCATTAACTTTGTTAGTTATATTTATGATTACTGCTCCTATTATGAACAATTCAATTCGCGTAACATTGCCCAAAGGTCAATCACGCGAAGATGCAGGAGCTCGACAAGATCTGGTGGTAACCATTGATAAACGAGGTAATCTTTTTTTTAATGGGCAACCTGTTGCCACGACAGATATGCTTATTGGCTTGATAAAAAAACAGGTAACGCATAATAATGAGGAAAGAACAGTCTTTGTCCAAGCCGATGAAGCGGTTTTTTATGGCAAGGTGCTTGAGCTGGTTGATAACATCAAAGTGGTAGGGGGCATCTCATATGTGGCTTTGGCAACAAAACAAAGCTAAACTATCATTGGTAATGCGTATTGCCAGCATCAGTCTTGCAGCTCATAGCTGCGCTATAGCTCTTCTTTTTTTTATCTGCGGTCATGCATCACTCTCTTTGAAAATAGGTAGCCGTACCGTACCACCCGGCCAACGCATTATTGTGTTACCATTTTATAGAAACAATATGGCTACTCAACAGAGAACTATAACTAAAAAATTAGCTGCTCAATCACCAGCGCGGCAGATAAAATCGATTACCCAAAAAGCGGTACAAAAATCTACACGAGTCCCGACAACATCCACAACCAAAAAAAATGGTGCCAAAACTGAAACAGCATCAAAAAAAATAAAAGCTACAAAACAGGTAACAAAAGCGATTAAAAAAGAGCCCGTCAAAGAAAAGAAACAGCCTGCTCCTGTGGCGAAAAAAAAGATAGCAAAACCTAATCCAGATCCATTGCCAGAAGTTATTGATCATATGCCAGCAACACCATTAGTTGCCCAGGCATCGGCGCAAGAGCCGATAACCGATAAAGCGACAGACGCTCCGATTGTTATGGGACAAGATGAATATGATGCATTTACTATGCATGAACAGATACGTGATGAAATTGCTCGCTGTTGGTCGCCACCTGCCGGTATTGCTTCCGGCACCAACTGTATAGTAACCGTCTATGTTACCTGGCAAGGTGGGCTCGAACGGTATACGATACAACAGCCATCAGGAGTATTAATGTTTGATATGAGTGTACGCGTTTCATTAAAAAATATAGCTTTCCCTCGTTGTGCACATGGCAAAGAAATTACGATTACTTTTATGCAGGAGAATTAGGGTGACCTCGATACAAAGATTTTTG
>Ga0206859_1023_pt1 | contig 35694 bp, 48 predicted proteins | sample Alteio_BWOrgCont_47_FD_152882 | JGI IMG/M metagenome (GOLD analysis project Ga0206859, IMG submission 152882) | Enriched cells from forest soil in Barre Woods Harvard Forest LTER site, Petersham, Massachusetts, United States -... | ecosystem: Environmental > Terrestrial > Soil > Temperate forest >... | reverse complement strand
TCGTTTTCGTACAGCTTCAAGTCCTTCCATAATGCGAATGGACTGGGCACCATATTCGCCTTTTTTTCCCGAAGAATCATGTGTCATGGCTGATCTCCTAAAGTGAGGACATATCTGTGACATTTTGGACTGATGATAAAACTTAAGATATACTATACAAAATTATAAAATTTTATTATCACTATCGCTTCATAGATAGTTTAGATAATACGTAATTTTTTTCCAGTTAAGCCTTCATAGAGTTTGTAATATCCATGGAAACAAGTCCCTTTGGCTCCCAACAAGATCTACTTTATATGCGCGTTGCACTGCATCAAGCACGTCGCGCTGCACGCTATGGTGAAGTTCCCATTGGGGCAATTGTTGTTGACGAAAAAGGAGTTATACTCGCCAAGGCTTATAATAAGGTTGAACAAAAAAAAATGCAGACCGCTCATGCAGAAATAAGAGCTCTTGAGCGAGCGTGCCAGTTGCGGCAGGATTGGAGACTTGATGGTTGTTGGGTCTATGTGACTCTTGAACCATGTCTTATGTGTAGTGGTCTTATCATGCTCAGTCGTTGTGCAGGCATTGTGTATGGAGCGCCATCACCACTTTTTGGTCCACGACTTGACACTACGCATCTTCCATTGTACAGAAAAGGATCTATGCAGATAATAGCAGGAATTGCTCAAGAGGAAGCGGCGGCGCTCTTAAAGCAGTTTTTTAAAGATAAGCGAAACTAATAAAGGAAATAAGATTTATGGAACAAAAATTTGAAATGATACGTGAAGTTCTTCATAAGCGTAAACAACGGCTTGAGGAAGAACTCTTGCAGACCAGGGAAGAAAAGTTTTCCGATGATCAGATTCAAGATGCAGGAGATCAAGCCTTGTCATCAACGATGGAAAGCCTAAAAAGCTCATTTCAAGATACGCGGCTTGAAGAATATAAGCGGATCGTTCGTGCTCTTGGCATGATTGAACAAGGAACCTATGGTATTTGCATTGATTGCGATAAGGCCATATCTGAAAAAAGATTACAATCATTTCCTAACGCCACACGATGTTTGGCCTGCCAGGAAGCTTTGGAAGAGGGTGAATTTTAGCTCTTTTTTCAAAGATTTACTATACTTTGTGGCAAAGATGTGCCGATGTAGCTCAGTTGGTAGAGCAACTGATTCGTAATCAGTAGGTCGTCGGTTCAACTCCGGTCATCGGCTCCATTGCCTAAAGCCAAGCTTGGCACAGTATCGCCAAGGATCATTTCGGATAGATATTTTAGGTATTTTAGCCCTACCTTTGACTTTTAAGGTAGTTTTTGTACCATAAAAAGTAATATGCGCGTTATCAATACCTAATACATAGTCACGGCAGGATAGTCATCGTTATGGCACAAGTAAAAACAGTTAAAGTTTCTTCAAAAGCTGAAAATAACAGCATAAAAAAAGCTGCAGTTCCTCAAGCAGCAGTCAATAAGCGCGGTGCTCCTGTTGCTCATGGAGTAGGGCGTCGTAAGTCATCGGTTGCTCGCGTATGGCTTTATCGTAATGGTAAAGGGGGAGTGCTTGTTAATGGTAAGGCTTATCAGTCCTATTTTACTACTGACATAGCACGTGCTGACATAGTGGTTCCCTTTAAAGCAGTGCCTAATGCCCAATCATTTGATATTGAAGTAAATGTCTATGGTGGTGGTGTTAATTCACAGGCTGGTGCTGTTCGTCTTGGCATCGCACGGGCATTGCTGGCAAACAATGAATCTTTGCGTTCGACGTTGCGCGAATATGACCTTTTAACAGTAGATGCGCGGGTTAAAGAACGTAAAAAATATGGCCAAAAGGCTGCGCGTCGCAAATTCCAATTTGTAAAACGTTAAATCAGTTTGCAATCACGTTCTATTTGTTGCTACACTACTCAGGCAACGCTCAACTATAGTAGTTGCATGGTAATCAAAAGAGGCTAGTTCCATCTTGCAGTGTGACCTGATCTTTATTCGGGCCTGTCGGTTGGTTTCTGCCTTGCTTTTGGGTGCCTGCTACATTCACTCATTTTTTAAGAACAAAGCAGATCTTATGAATAAACCCTGGTTGGTCTTTTGTTTTTTGAGTGATGATAGCGGAGATATATACATGAGGCCGTGAAGAACAAAAGTTGTTTGGGGATGAAAGCATATGTGCAGTGTCGTTGGGTATATAGGAAATTCCTATTGTAAAGATCTTCTGGTAGAAGGTTTATCGAGACTTGAATATAGAGGCTACGATTCTGCCGGGTTTGCTTGTTTAAGTGCTACTGACAATCAACTTATGTATGCAAAATCGCCTGGACGACTTATAGAGCTTAAAGAGCTGCTTGCCCAAAAGCCTATCGATGGTTTTATAGGTATTGGCCATACGCGTTGGTCTACTCATGGTATTTCTACCCAAGAAAATGCTCATCCTCAATTCGATTGTGAAAAAAGGATTTCTATTGTTCATAATGGAATCATAGAAAATCACCATTCTTTGCGTAAAAATCTCCTAGCAAAGCATGTTTTTGTTTCTGATACTGATACAGAGGTCATAGCCCATTTCTTTGAGACTTTGCGTGCCGAGCATGAAATGTGTAAGCAAGCATTGGTTGCATTGGTCAATCATATCGAAGGTGCATATGCCTTTATTATATTAGATAAATTTTTTCCTGATCAGCTTATCTTAGCACGAAAACGTTCTCCTTTATGTATAGGTATTGGACAAGGAGATATGTTTGTTGCCTCAGACCCGATAGCTTTTGCGGGCAAAACGAATAAAGTGCTTTTCTTACCTGATGCAAGCTGTGCGATTATTAAAAAAGATTCGATAGAGCTCTTTGATTTTAAAGGAACACCGCTGCCACTTGAGATAAAAACATTAGATTTTAATTGGGTGGCAAGCGAAAAAGATGGGCATGAGCATCACATGCTTAAAGAAATTTATGAACAAAAAGGTGCAATACAGGCAACGGTTGGTTCACTATCCTCATTGGGCGATACTTTATGGGACCATATAGGGCTCTCCAAAGATCAGGTAGCTTCTACGACGAGTTTGAGCTTTATTGGTTGCGGAACTTCTTGGCATGCTGCTCGGATAGCACAGTTTTTTTTCGAATATATAGCCCATATTCCGGCACGAGTATTATTGGCATCAGAATTTCGTTATATGCCCTTTTTCCCTGATCGCAAAAGTATCTATATTGCTATATCGCAGTCGGGAGAAACAGCCGATACTTTAGAATCATTACGTTTGGTTAGGACGATGGGTATGCATACTCTAGCATTGACTAATGTTGCTTCAAGCACCTTAGTTCGTGAATCGGATGGTCATATCTTAACGCAGGCAGGCCAAGAATTGGCAGTTGCTTCTACCAAAGCATTTTCAACGCAGATTGCCGCTCTTTATTGGTTAGCGCATCGTTTGGGCCTTGAAAAAGGGATTATTAATGCTGATCAAATGCACGGTGCCGAGCAAGATCTATTACATGCTGCCCAAGTGCTGGAAGACAGTATTGAAACCTATAAAATGGATATCGTGCAGATGTTGGCAAAACATTATGCTCATAAAACAAAAGCTATCTTTTTGGGGCGTCATATCAGTTATCCATTTGCTATGGAAGCGGCGCTCAAGCTTAAAGAGATCTCCTATATATTTTCCCAAGGTTATCCCGCTGGTGAGCTCAAGCACGGCCCATTGGCATTAGTTGATGAACATACGCCAATCTTTCTGTTTTCTCATCAAGATCCACTTATCTACCAGAAGCTGGTTGCTAATGCACAAGAAGTCAAAGCACGGTCGGGGCACATCATAGCTTTTGCTTTTGAGGGGCAAGACGAATTGTGTAAACTTGCCGATCAAGCATTCGTTTTTCCTTGCGTCAATCCCTTGCTTGGACCACTTGCTATGACCGGTGTTATGCAGTTTTTTGCCTATCAGATTGCCAAGGAGCTTGGCATGCCGATCGACAAGCCAAGGAACTTAGCCAAGTCGGTGACGGTTGAGTAACCGATTTAGCTAAAAAATCTATTTTTTTGGCAGGAATGGAGCCAGAGGCATCCTGTGTACTAACGCTGCCAAAAATGGATTAGTCTCTGTTTGGTAATGTTCACAGAAAGCGGCAATAGTTGGCTCATTTATAAACTTAGCGATGGCTTGATCTGCAAATACCTTATCAAATGGTTGGACAGAGTTTTTTTTGAGTTTATGTTTAGGCAAGGGTGCGGTTGGGTTAAGGAACGATCTTGATAGGATTTCCTGATATTCTTTGCTTGGTACAAGAGTATGTACGGTTATCCTATTCCCATCGACAACAAAAAGCAGATTTCTATCTTTAAGCCACTCTATAGATCTAGGATTATCAGAAGTCGAAGTAGGAATAATGCTTGGGCCAAAAGTGGTTAAAGCTTCTTCGTTAACCTCAACTGCTGTATCCCAAGCGGGGAGCGTTGTATCAAAACCGTTTGATTCTGGGGCTTTATCAAAGGGATAATGCCAATTATAGCGTTGAAGCCATTCGCGTCCGTACATATTTTTTTGGAGTTGATGAATCTCAAACTTATTCCCAGAGTGTGGGGTCACTATCTTCGCCATTCCATAAGCACTACCGGTTCGATCGTTAGGATTCCCCAATAGGATATGAGTAATAGTATTAGTGGATTGTGGTCCGGATAAATATGTTTGAATAATGTTAATGACGCTTTCAGGGAAAGAATAGATAAAATCCTTTGAGGTAGTAAGATTGGAATTTTGGTTGGAGTTAGCGCTGGAAACTAAATCCAAGCTATATAAGAAGTTTCCAGCAATAGCAATCCAATATGCAAAATACAGTTTTTTCATTATATTTAATAACTTTATTTAAAAGTATTTTATTATTGATACAGGAATTGTACCCGGTTGTTCAGGTATTAGCAATAGGTTTTCGGGCAAAGGCAAAAGCTGAAAATAAGTAATTGGCATGGAAAATTAGCACCTTGCTTGGATCACTTGCTATGACCAGTGTTATGCAGTTTTTTGCCTATCAGATTGCCAAGGAGCTTGGCATGCCGATCGACAGACCAAGGAACTTAGCCAAGTCGGTGACGGTTGAGTGATCTATAGCGTGCCGCGTTAAGTTTTATACAAGATGATTCTTCTCGGGTCATCCCTGCGGCTTGTCTCGCCATAGCCTTTAGGCGACGGCGGAAGGCAGGGATCCAGGCTCTCGATCAACTTTTTGAGTAAAATTAATATGCTTTGTTTATGTGTAGATCTTAGCCAAGCAAGCTTACTTATTATCATTGTATCAACTAATACTATTGCCCATGATTGTTATTGTTCAGGTTTGCAAGAGCAAGCGGAGGTTTTTTTCTTAATGCTAAAGCTGTATAGAATTGGCCAATTTGTTCTCTATTATTTTTCAGTACATGGGCAACTGGATCTTTCATGCAGTTTGCAATCACTTGATAATTTTCTTTGCGTAGTTGTCCCAAAGGAGTTTGAGAAATAATCCATTTTAACAAAGAATAATCTTGAGTTATCTTTTGTTTTTTCGCGATAGCATTCGAATTTGATTCATTGTTATCGGAATCTGGTTGTTGTACAAGATGTCTATAATTGGTATGTAATATTTGTTCTAATCTATGTAATGCTGGTAGGTGTGCTGGTTGCCTTTCTGAAGTTATTTGATAAAGATTGGCTCTTTGTTGTGCGTCAAAGCCTAATTGTTCAAAGGTGCGCGATATTTTTTGGGATTGCTCTCTTATTCTTCGATAGGAATTTTCAATAGTGTCAAGAGATTCGAAGACTCTTAGACGCAAACTCCAATCTAAGTTAGTATTTAGCATTAATTTTAAATACTCGAAGTCTTGGTTGGTCTGATTTTCGACATCGGGATCAAAGCAGTTATAGCGGCGATTTAACGCGGCATAGCCCAGATTTACTGCGATCATTTTATTAAATACAGAATTAATATATATTCTTTTTCGCTCTATTTCTGTTTTCATTCGAGAAGTAGGAGCAAGACCATTTTTAATGGTGTCTATATCACGTTGGGCTTGTTCTATGCGTGTTTTGAGTGTTAAATCATATAGATTATAGTTGTAAAATACTCTTTGTCCTTGAATCGTTACACCGACTGATGAAAGAATATCTTTATATGCGGGCCAACTCCCCATTTCATTAAGTAGACCATTAATTGATTCGCTTTGTTGTTCTATTTTTCTTTTTATATAACGTGTAGTATTAGGGTTATCTTTAAGTTGTTGAATCTCGGATTTGGCTTGTTCTATGCGAGATTTGAGTTGCACATCGTCTCGATTATATGAGTAGGAAAAGTAAGTTCTAAGACAATTTTCGCCTCGCTCTTCTTGAATTCTTATCCCTGCCGATTGAAGAATTCGATTATATGATTCCAACTGTTCTCTGTCTTTTTTAGCCTCTTTAGCAACGAATGACAAAAACAAACCATATGCACCCAAGGCGCAACCAAAGGCTATAATATCGTTTCTAGTGATTTGCGGCCTAGGTACTAGTGAGTAATGATAGAAAGGAGTAGTTCCAGAAGACGCAGCAAAAGCTTGATTGTTACCAGCAGGTAGATTGAATAGATGTACGAAGCATAGGTTTATCAAGGCGATTATATAAATATTCTTCATGTTGACTCTATAATATAAGTTCTTATTTCCCATTATTTTCTGGTCCAGATAAAAGTTGTGGCAGTAGCTGGTTCAGAAGGTCATGGACTTTTGTAGGATTTTTTGTTGTTTCCCAAAAACGCGTATACCTCTCATCATGAGTCACTACGATGGCTGTTACAGGGAAAAAAGATGCGTCGGTATTGTCTGCCAGATCGTTGCCAAAAAAATGATCTCGTACATAGTCAGTATATTCTTTTTGGCTGGAAAGAATCTCTGGAGGAAGTTCATGGTAACGAAAATAGTCGACTGCGCCTTTTGCGCAAGAGTTTTTATTGGTTGATAAAGAATAGGCTAAACAATGTTTCTTCTGTTCATCGCCCCGAACATGGGTAACGAATACCGTAGGCTCTTCTTCTTTTTCATATATAGAGCTGGCCGAATAGAGAAATGGTGACTGAAGAGCTTCTGGTATCAAATCATTATTTTTACGCCAACTATTTACTGCTTTATCTGCATGATCATGTACTTTATAAGGTTTGGCTTTACTAAGCCTTAGTGTCTCTTTGCCTAGATAGTCCAAGACAAGCTTGGTCAGTGTGTTGCCATTTTCTGAACATGGAGTAAGCATTATTGCTTGTAATTTTGCCCCCGGTTGCCTGTTTCGACAGATAATTTCTTGTCTTCCACTTGCAATGATAGAGATCATCCATATAAAAGGGCTTACTACTATGAATCTGCGAGCAGCGTGTAAATAGTTTAGCATGTAGGTGTTTGTGTGTTAAATGGTGTTATTTTCATACAGGATTATACCAGTATAAAAGCTTTATACAAACGGTTATCTACATGCATCAATTATTTGCCCGATTCAGGCTGTATGCCAAAATTGTGGACAAACTCATTGGCATCATTGACCAATTGCCTAATAGGTACATGAACACGTTCAACTTTCATCTGCACAGCACTCAGATTGTTTTTGCCAATGCCATGAGCAATGGCAGCGGCCCAACGATGATGACCATCAAGGATATAATTATCTGCTGATATAAACAACGGCATACTGGTAATTTTTTTGTAGGTATCTGAGTAGGGATCTTCCATGGCATACCATATACTTGCCACTTTCGAACCAACGAGCTCATTTTGTGTAGCTTTTAAACTAGCTGCCGGTACGGTTTCCATGGTTATTTTATAACCTTTGATGGTGCGTAAATAGTGTGCAAATGCCTGGCCAGCATCAACTTCTTGCCATTGGTTTCGAGGCAAATGATCTGCTGCTGATCCTGGTACTGGTCTACCCGTTAATTGGGGCATAAAAATGCGTTCAATACCTTTGTTAAGTTTACAAAAAAGATGAGGAGAATGATCAACTGCAAGTTCGCATAAATTATAAGTAGGAGCTTTTTGTCCTTTTTGAACTGCATCATCAACAATCATGGTAAGCAGAAGCAAAATGTTGGAAACATTTTTACTTTTTTCTGCATGTACCAATTCAGTGCGCAGACGTTGTTCCAGAGGAGATAGTGCGTGAGGCGACAGTTGCGATGAGCGGCTTAGCCAATGGTATCCTACAATACTACCAATGAGTACCAAAGCACTATTACGTATAAGAGATCTATTCATGAGGAGACCTTTTTCTATGCCTAGTTTTATTTTTTGTAATCTCTACACTAATCCTATAAAAAATAATAATTGAGTAATCTGGATAAAGACAAGGGTATACAGAATAAAGTATGTTTTTCATTGAACTTAATCGGGTGACGGTGGCCTACTATGATAATCCTGTAGTTCTTGATGTATCAGCACAAGTCCCTGCCGGTGTTATGGTAGCCTTAGTCGGACCAAATGGTGCCGGCAAAACAACGCTCTTGCAAGCAATGGTAGGACTGATTAATCCGTCATATGGATCAATTCTTTTTTTTGGCGGTACTCTTGAACAAAATCGGCATCGTATTGCGTATGTTCCCCAACGTATGAGCGTAGATTGGGATTTTCCGGCACTTGTATTAGATGTTGTATTGATGGGATGTTATAAAAAATTGGGGTGGCTTGCTTGGCCTCATAAGTCACAACATATGCAGGCCCTTCAAGCCCTTGAGCAGGTTGGGATGGTAGAATTTGCTACGCGTCCGATAGGTCAATTATCGGGAGGCCAACAGCAGCGTGTATTTTTAGCACGAGCTTTGATGCAAGAGGCCGATATCTATTTTTTAGATGAGCCCTTTTCCGGTATTGATGCATTTACGGAAAATACTCTTATTACCGTATTTAAAAAATTATGTATGCAAGGTAAAACGATTGTTGCCGTGCATCATGATCTGCAAACAATGCAGCTCTATTTTGATACGCTATTACTCATGAATAGATCATGCATACTCTATGATTCGGTAGATAATGTCAAACAAGAGCATTTTATAGCAGCCTATGGCAAGAAAAACCCTTTTTTAAAGTAAGATTTTTTATGTCCTTTATTCTTAGCGAATTATGTATCGCGCATTATACTTTATTCATTGTTATCATAGGAACAACTATTCTCGGGATAAGTTGTGGCCTATTGGGTACTTTTGGATTACTCAAAGGATATAGTTTGTGTGGAGATGCCATTTCACATGCAGCATTGCCTGGTATTGCGGGAGCCTTTTTATTAACGCACACTAAGCATCCGATACCTCTCATGATAGGAGGTGCAATAACCTCTTCTATAGCGATGTTTCTGTTAAACATTGCTCAACGATTTACTCGATTAAAACTTGATACACTATTGGGGATTCTACTTTCAGTTTTTTTCGGCATAGGTCTGGTTGGCATGACGATTATTCAGAAGCTTCCTTTACCAAATCAAGCGGCGCTCACTATCTTTATTTTTGGTAGCGCTTCAACGTTAATGCCGCAAGATATATATTGTATGCTATTAGTGAGCTGTCTCATTATGATAATTCTTGCTTGTCTATGGAAAGAACTGATACTGACCATTTTTGACCCTGTATTTGCTCAAGCAGCAGGATATAGATTACCGTTATTTGATGCCATATTCTCTTGCTTGCTCATTTTATTGATAACAGTAGGCTTGCATACTATGGGTGCTATTTTAATGAGTGCATTATTAATAGCACCTGCTGCAGCTGCCAGACAATTGACAACGCAGATACTTCCTATGACACTAGGTGCTGCTTTTATAGGAGGAGCTTGTTGTCTACTTGGCACCTGTATAAGCTATTACAGTCAACATGTGCCCACAGGACCTATAATTGTTATTCTGAGTACCGGGGCTGCTTTTATTTCTTTCTCTATAACACGCCGTCGAATAAAGATATCATGAACCTGATTTCGGTATATATCAGTGCAATTGCGGTATTAAGCGCACTAACCTGTGCAATACCGGGTATATTTTTGGTTCTGCGTGGCGTTGCTCTCATGAGTGATGCTATTAGTCACGCTATTTTACCCGGTATTGTTATTATGTTTTTGCTCGTAAAAAAGCTTAATTCGCCTTTATTATTGTTTGGAGCAACAGGAGCCGGCGTTGCTACCGTAATATTGACTGAATATGTTCTCCAAACCAAACGATTAAAAAAGGATGCTGCAATTGGTCTTGTCTTCCCTTTGTTCTTTTCTATAGGCATCGTGTTGATCAGCCTCTATACCCGTACCATACATCTTGATGTTGATATGGTATTATTGGGAGAGCTGGCATTGGCACCATTCGATCGTTTCTATTTTTTTTCTTATGATCTAGGACCTTGCGCATTGTGGACTATGGGGTTCATGGCATTATGCAACATCTTATTTGTGTTACTTTTTTACAAAGAGCTTGTATTGTCCACGTTTGATCCTCTTTTTGCCCATTGTATTGGTTATCGTTCACAAGATATATATTATGCGCTTATGGTGTTGACCAGTATGACCGCTGTTGCCGCGTTTAATGTTGTTGGATCAATTGTTGTTGTTGCTCTTATGCTCGTGCCTACTGCATCAGCTTTGTTGGTTACCCAGCAAGTTAAACCATTATGTATTACCAGTGTTGGATTTGCCATAGCTGCTGCGTTGCTTGGTTGCAGTTTTGCTACCTGGGCCGATGTTTCATTGGCAGGCTCAATTGCTGCTGCCAATGGTATGATATTTCTTGTGGTTCTTATCTTTGCACCAAGCAGCGGGATAGTATCAGTATGGTTGCGTGGGAGAAAAAAACATATATTTCAATAAATATAAATTTATAGCATAACTGCTTGCTACGTCTATAGCAAACCTCGTTAAGTTGCGCACAAAAGACTCCCCTTGGGTCATCCCCGCGCAGGCGGGGATCCATGCTGTTGTACTATTCCTTATAGTTTCATTGAACAAAGATTTGCCAATATCGCAAGAGAATCCAATGCTTTGCAATAAAAAATCAAACGCAATATCCTTTTGTTCATGTACACATCAAAATTGACTGCGCATCAAATTTGTATTGAAGAGGATAAAAAAGCATGGATCCCTGCCTGCGCAGGGATGACCCGAGAGAGAGCTTATTAATGCTGTTTCTGTTTTTTTTGGCAATATACTCAAAGCGCATAACGGTAGTTGTAGCACTGCTACTCTCTTTATTTACGATCAGTTTGTACCAATCATTAGCCGCTTCTAAATCATTGGTATCTTTAAGAGTTCCGTTGTGTTCGATCGTCACGCAGGGATATTGATAGGAGAGCTGTGCTTGAGGTGCTTGCGCTTGAACCTGTGTAAGAAGCTTTTGAAACATGCAATAGCTGGCAGTTCCGATGCTTTTACGCACTATCGCGCAAAGCTCTTGAGAACCATTAAGTGATGCAGTGAACAATACTATTGAAACCATCTTATAGTGCATGCTCAGCCTTTTTAAATGTCCTGATAAGACTCAGGTATTGATAATGGTATGATTCTGATGATACTACAGAACTGAATCTATTTATCAAGTTTTCAAATTTTCATGTCTTGCAACACAATTCAAGATAAATTGCGCTCGGGATGCAGGTGTTCCAAAAGGTACATCAACTAATATATAACCTCTTCTCTTGTAAGCCTCTTTTAATATGTTATGAATAACATGAGATTCTTCTTCTGTTTCTTTGCGTATTTCAGTTTTTTTATAACAAGAGGAAGGCAATGGTTCCAACAAAAAAACAAGCTCATACTCTCTATCTGCTTGAGCTTTTAAATCATCAGGAATATTTACCTTTAAATAGTCACCGAATGTGACTATATCAATAACAGAACGATCAAGAAATGCTGATTTTTCTTTATCAAGTGCCTCTTCAGCTTTCAACTGTTCACGCATAAGGTTATAATGCAGCTGTAATGGATCTTCAAAAAAAGCATCAATTTTATTTTCTTTGGCGGCTTTCTCATACAATGTTGTATATGCTTCTTTGATAGTCTGCTGTCCCCTATTTGCAAGCTCTTCTATAGTGCTTGATTTGCCGGTACCTGGACCTCCTGTTAGGACATATAATCTAGTAGCATGAACTTGAGTATTAGCATATAACATTCCCAAGCTTTTACGAACTACCGCGCAAAGCTCTTGAGAACCATTAAGTGATGCAGTGAACAATACTATTGAAACCATCATTAAGTTTTTATAGTGCATGCTCCACCTTTTTAAATTAGCTGGTAAGCCTCTTTCTCATAACCAATCATTGCGTAGAGAGTCTATATCTTTTTTAATGATTTTCTATACCGACTATTCCTCATCTTGCGATGAGCTTTTTTGCTCATTCTTGTTGTAAAATTTGGAGCTATACTTATCAATAATTGTCTGTGCAGGGGCTTGATGAGGCAATGCGTCTTGAATTGCTTTGCCTGCCATAAGCACTTCATATATTGTTGGAAAGCGACCTTTATTTTGTTCAGCTATCGCCAATGGGGTGAGACCATTTCTGTCACTTTTGATCGAAACATCTGCTCTGAGCCAGATAAGATTTGCAGCCACATTTGCGTTTCTTTTATCATAATTGGCGTCTACTCGATCTTGTTCTTTTAGTTTCGCGCCTAGCTTAGGATAAAGAGAGTCAATCTGTTCATGCGGCAATACTGCTAGATGTAATGGTGTGTCCCCATGTTCAGTCTTGTTGCGTAAAACTGACTGAACATCAAGATCCGAGGCATGGAGTGCACCATTGAGTATGGATAATGCGATTAATAAATATAATTTATTATTCATAAGAGATTCTCTTTTATAATTGATTATTGAAGAGGTTCAGTTTGCGATCACTCTTATAGCGTATAGTTGTTCAAAAAAAAGCGCAATATAGACATAATTTATACATCGGCAAGACCTTTTTCTTCCAGCCTTATATACAGTAATTTTTCACCTTGTATTGACAGAACTCTTCACGCGGCATCCTTAATTTTTTTAAAATAGTTCTTTGTTTACCAATATTGGTCAGGTGCAATCGCATAGGTGCATCTGACACAAAGAGCTATCTGACACAAAGAGCTATTTGATGCGTGATTCACTATAAAGAAAAACAGGAGAGCCCATAGAATAACTATTTCATAACCGATGGGGAATGTATGAAGATACAAAAAAGAAGGCTTGTGATAATAAGCATATTTATTGTGGTCGTCTGTCCTCAAGCAAGTTATGCACAAAAAAAGGTAGTGCGCACGATAACAATTGAACAATCAGCGCCCATTCATTTTGCCGATGAGCCGACAATTACTATCTGGATTCATGGCACCACCTTGCTTAATAGAAAGGAGTATAAGGCAAGTATCAATAATTATAAGGGATTAAAACCTATCAATTGCCTGACCCCATGCGAACCATTACTTCAGGCTTTTTCTTATATCGATGCTGACAATCCTGATACTCTGCATAAAATGTATGCCTTTTTATGGTCGGGCAAGCTTAGCTTTAAAAGCCGCTTAAAGGCATCGGTAATCTTATATCATCAGTTAATGCATCTTATAGACAGCTATATAAACAAGTATAATGTTAACCCTAAAATTCGCATTATAACGCATAGTCACGGCGGCAATGTTGCCCTGAACCTTGCGCGTATTTATGCGCGTTTAGGTATAAAAATTACGATTGATGAACTCATTTTGCTTGCATGTCCTGTCCAAAGAGAAACGGCCAGTTTTCTTGAACATTCTATGTTTCGCATGGTGTATGCGCTCTATTCAAAATTAGATTTTGTACAAGTGATTGATCCACAAGGCTTTTATGATGGCAATTTGTTGCATATATTTTCAAAACGCCGTTTTGATTGGCATAAAAAATTGATGCAAGCTGAGGTGCGAGTCAATAATAAAAGACCTACACATAACTCTTTTCAACAAGTACCATTTTTAGGGATGATACCGGCTATTATAGAAGATTTGGTCGCCTGGAACTCGAGCGGAGAAAATAGACCCGATAAAAGGTTGCGATTGTGCATTTCATGCAAGCATGCATAAACTATTGGATCCCTTGCGATACTGAGCCAACCCAGGTTCGCCGGTAGCGCACTTTGCAGTGAGGGTACCTGGTTTGGCAAGAGCTCTATTTTTTACTTTCGCAAAGCATAATTCAATGGTTAACAAGTAAAACTATCGCCCTTTACGCAAAATGTGCAATGCACATGGAATAGTAACATAGGGAGATAATCCACTGGCAATACCGGCTATCATACTCTTAAACGTGGCATTGGGAATAATTACATTGGTATCTTTGTACTGTGCCCATTCATAAGTTTTGGCTAAAGTGATAGCAGTGCTTATCAATACTGAAGACAGGTTAAAATAGGGAATGCTGCCCAATACGGTGCCAAAACAAAAAAATCTGAACTGATCATCTTTTTTTATAAAAGAATCTGTTTGTTTAGCTCGTTCAGTTTTATGATAATAATAGGTTGCGGGCAAGGCTACCGGTGTTGCCATGAGTGTGCTGGCCGCTACAATACGTAAACCGGTGTTAATAACAGGTGTAGCTGCCAGAGGAGACACCAAGATTAATAATGTTGCCATGAAAAATTTTTTCATTCTGATTCCTTAGAAGATAGTTCATGCACTGCCTGTACAATTGCAGCTGCATCGATATGTGCCCATGCTAATAACTCTTCGGGTTTGCCTGAGCGTGGCAATTCGCCAACGGCCAGACAAATGCTGCGCGCACCACTATTGCGCATTTCGTATACTACCGCTTGTCCAAGACCACCTTGGAGGTAATGATCTTCTACCGTGATAAAAATATTGCCCGACTCGGCCACAATTTTTTGGAGCGTTTTAGTATCGATCGGTTTTATGCTATATAAATCGATCACTGATACCTGAATACCATGTTGTTGTAATTTGTCATGCGCTTTTAATGCTTCATGCACCGTGACCCCTGCACCAATAATGCAAGCATCTGCTTGCTCATAGTAGCGTAACACTTTACAGCCACCAATGGGGAATGTTTCAGTTGGCTCATAGATGACCGGCGTAGCCATGCGAGTCGTGCGCATATAACTTATTCCATCATGATAATTGGCCATCTGTTGGGTGAGTGCATGCGTGCTGATCGCATCACAAGGATAAACTACTGCCGACTGTGGTAATGCGCGCATCATGGCAATATCTTCAAGCCCCATTTGAGATGGTCCATCTTGACCTATTGACACGCCGCCATGTGAGCCAACAAGTCGTAGACGAGCTTCTCCTATAGCTGCCATGCGAATCTGATCATGTGCTCGCGTAAAAAATGAGGCAAAGGTAGAGACAAAGGGAAGTTTATTACAAAGATCAAATCCTACTGCCATGCTTACCATATTCTGTTCTGCAATAAAACATTGAACAAATCGTTCTAAAAATTCCTGCTCAAAGAGTTGAGCATAGGTTGAATTCATAACTTCTGCGTCAAGAACAACAATCTTATTACATACATTACCTAATGCTACCAATGCTTGACCATATGCTTTACGCGTAGCGATCAATTCTCCCAGTTTATAACCTGGCTGCTCAATGCGCAGATGAGTATGAGGCTGTGGGCAGGTAGTATCATCTAATGGTTTTTTTGGTTGCCATACGAAATCGCCCCTATAGGTAGCAGCTTGCGCAAAAGAATCGGTAAGTTGTTGCAATGCCTTGGGCAATTGGTCTGGCGACAGTGAGATTCCATGATAACCTTCTTTATCTTCAAAAAGTGGTACACCGTGCCCTTTGAATGTTTTTGCAAGAATAACGGTTGGCCCTGCTGTGTAGTTACGGGCTTCATCAAGAGCTTCCATAATCTCTTGCATAGCATGTCCATCGATGCACAAGACATGCCATCCAAAGGCATGAAATTGGTTAGCGTAGCGTGTGAGATCGTGACCATGGATACTTTGGGTACTTTGACCAAGCCGATTACAATCAACCAGTGCTATAAGATTGTTAAGTCTATAAAAATCTGCTAATTCTACTGCTTCCCATACACTGCCTTCTGCTATTTCAGCGTCACCCATAAGAACATAGGTGCGCATATCTTTCTTATCTCGCAGAGTATTTAATGCTATCCCGGCACCAATAGACAGACCGATTCCTAATGAGCCGGTTGCGGCTTGAGTGTAAGGAAAACGGAAAGTAGGGTGCCCTTCAAGATCGGATGAGAACTTTCTATAGTTCATGAGTTCAGCATAAGAAACTTTTCCCAATTCATGCCATATGGCATACAATAAAGGGCTTGCATGCCCTTTGGACAAAATAAAAGAATCGTTGTTGCAGTTATCAAACTGGTGAGGATCATATTTCATTGCATAAAAAAATAATGCAGCCACCAGGTCTGCTGCCGAAAGGCATGAGGTTGGATGTCCTGATCCAGCCTGGGTTGTCATTTCAAGAGAATATTTGCGCAAAAGATATGCTTTATGTTCGAGAAATTCTAGGGGAACATCATGATGATTTACGGATAACATGTACAAGCTCACTTTTGAGAGTAACATATAATTAATTGTATAGGTGGTAGGAGCCTAATTGAGTGGCATAATAAGTCAATAATTTTTGTTGGTTTTTTATCAAAAAAGCGAGATGCAATCTGGTAAAAAGCTTTTCTTTTGGCAGCATCTTGGTTATTTTTCACTAACACTATTCAGCGCATTGCTTCATAAGGTTTTATCATGATGACACGAATTCAAGAATATGTTTTTTTTAAACGCCTGAGCAATCTATCTTTTGTTGAAAAAATCATTTTATACGGTTCACGAGCCCGCGGAGATAATGCAGAGCGTTCAGATATTGATATTGCCATAGTCTGTCCTCAGGCAACGGAAAATGACTGGTTTAAAGTTCTTCATATCATAGACCAAGCAGACACATTATTAAAAATAGATTGTGTGAGATTCGATGCGTTGTCCGTGGATTCTTCTTTAAAAAAATCAATAGAATCACAAGGAATAGTCGTTTACCAAAGGAAATCATAATGAGTAATCATCAGATAAAAGAATCATTTGCGAGAGTAGAAAAAGCACTGAAGGCGTTGCATGTTGCATTATTAAAGCCTATTGACGTTGATGATTTATATCTGGATGCAACTATCCAGCGATTTGAATTTTCGATAGAGCTATTTTGGAAGCTTTTGAAGCTACTGCTTGCATCAAAAGGTGTCGAGGTTATATATCCAAAGGATGTTTTACGTGAAGCATTTGCTGGAAAACTGATAGACAATGAGCAGATATGGCTTGCCATGTTACGCGACAGGAATTTGACATCACATACGTATAATGAAGAGCTTGCAATAACTATATATAACAATATAAAAAAATATCATCCTGTTATGGAAACAACGTTGGAGCAGTTGAAAAAAGTATCAACCTGAATTCAATGAAGCTGCGTACTTCATTGTTGAGATCAGTTATTTTATACAGCGCCTTTATTTATCCCGATGGTTGTTGCGTCGCCATTGGCTTTTGTGTGCAGTAGTAATCACGCTTTTGAGGTATTCAGCGCCTCGGTTCATTTTACAATGAGTAGAAGCGAGCATGCTGTTCCAATACTCACGAAATTTTTTTCTATTTTTAGAAGAGAACATAAGACACCTCTGCTTACCAAAAAATTGAACTTTATAATCGTAAGCTACCTCTAACAAATTAGCTAATGCAAGAGATCAGTGACAGAAAGCCCAAGAGTCGCTACAGTTAGAATATGACAATAGAATCTCTACGTGGGTTTGTTCGAGCTGCTGCTTATTGGTTCGCTCGAACATTCCAATTACAACTTTTTCTTATGCTTGTTTCACTACCTATGCTGGTAGCCTGGGGATTGCCAATTTCATATATGTCTGTTATTGGTAATTGCCTATTTACCCCTTTTTTAACATTTTTTCTCTTACTTGCTTCACTTATGTTTTTTGGGCAGCTATGCCATATTCCTTATGGTCCAGTGGCATGGATTTTCAATCGTCTGACAGATTTCTGGATCTTTATTATGCATTATGGAAGTAGCCAGTGGCTTTTTGGTATTGCAAAACTTCCTTTACCTGTATTAATAGCAATTGGTATAGCGCCCTTTTTTATTGTGGCTTATAAACCAACGCGATCTCTCAAGGTAAGTATGCTCTGTTTTTTATCTGTTTTAATGATCGTGTGTGGTTATAATCATATCCTCAGGCGGCAAACACGGGTGGCCACAATACCATGTGCCCGGGGAGAACTGACCCTTATTACAACACCGCACGCAACGGTGCTAATAGATCCTGGCTATCTTGGTAGTAGACTCGGCATCTGCTCTTGGGTTCGTTACACGCTCATTCCACAACTTATTGCTACTACAGGCACAACACATATTAATCATTTTGTATTGTTACAACCGATGGGGCTTAGTTTTGAAGCAGCTCAAGAACTGTGTACGCAGCTTTGTGTCGATAGGGTATATATACCCTGTTGGGATGGCCCACTCAAGCCATCACATAAAATACGCTATAAAGAGTTTAAAAATAGTTTGAAAGGTACAGCAACCAGCCTGGTTCGCTTGCACGATAAAATCTTACTATCTTTATCAGAGCATCAGGCTATTACTATAATTCCCGATACGCAATTATTGCGTATCGGATCTATAACGTTTCCTGTACAAAAGCTACAAGCACAAATTGACAACAATGAGGTTACCCTTTATTCTGCAAAATATATGATTCTTGCAAGTAAACAAGCAGAAGAAAAAAAGAGAGCTATTCTAAAGTAGAGCACGTCGTAAGCCGTGATCAAATAGCGATCTTGCCTGCCAAGAGTCACACTTGATGTAGACTCTGAAAAATTGCTCTATAACTAAAGTAAGATTGGCTCAGTATCGCAAAAGATCCAATCCAAACACAAAATAACACGAGTCACTATAATGCTCATGAAGAAAGTACTTTTTATTATAGCCCATAAAGGGTATCAACCAACCGAATATGCTATACCAAAAAAGTTACTTGAAGATGCAGGATTTGCAGTTACGACGGCAAGTGATGAATTGGGTATGGCTTGTGCGACAGATGACACCATGGTGCCGGTTGATATGGTAATGCAAGACGCGGCAATTGGTGAATATGATGGCCTTTTTTTAGTGGGAGGAGCAGGTGCTCTTGAGCATCTTGATACACCAATTACCTATGCATTGGTTAATGCAGCAATAAAAGAACGTAAAGCTGTAGGTGCCATATGTATTTCAACACGCATCTTGGCTGCTGCCGGTATTTTGAAAGATTGTAAAGCGACTGGTTGGAATGGAGATAATCAATTGTTAGAAATCTATCAAAAATATGGTGCAATCTATACACCACATAATGTCGTTGTTGACAAACATATAGTTACTGCTTCGGGTCCTAATGTTGCGCGTGAGTATGGAGAGCAGATCATTACGCTTTTGCAGGATAATCTTGATTGGCATTAAGTATATATTATGAACTATATTGATATTAGTTGGCCAATAACCGTTACTATGACGGCCTATAAAGATAGGTCGGTCCTTTCTATAGTTCCCACAAAAAATTTCCAAGATAACGGTGTGCGTGAATCTTTAATTACTATGAGCTCTCATACCGGTACTCATATTGACGCTCCGGCACATTTTTTAGCTGAAGGAGCAACGAGTGAGCACATAACTTTTGATGCCACAATCGGACCATGTACTGTTCTTGATATGACTCATTGTGAGCAGGTTATTACGGTCGACGACCTTAGTAAGGTAAAGGCACACCTACGCAAAGGTGCCCGGCTGCTTTTCAAAACGCGTAATAGTTTACGATCGACAACCGACTCATTTGATTCTGAATTTGTATATATTAATAAAGAAGCTGCTCTTTATCTCGCTCAGCATGCTGTACAAACAGTAGGTATCGACTATCTTGGCATAGAGCGTGATCAAAAAGAGCATGATACGCATATTACGCTTATGCATGCCAATGTGGTAATAGTTGAAGGGTTACGTCTTGCCGATGTGATGCCAGGAGATTATTTTTTATATTGTTTGCCGCTCGCACTGGTTGGCATTGATGGTGCGCCTGCGCGAGCAGTATTGATTCAGCAATAAGATAGAGTAGCCATCTAGTGTCAGTCATTTATATACAAACACTAGATGGCAATGTAAATCTATCCGTCACGTTATTTAGCGTGATTTATTGCCATTAGACCTGTCGTTAGATCTGTCATGAGAACGGTCTGATTTGTCATAATCAGATTCTTCTTCGCCTGATCTGCCAGATTGTCTACCAGCTTTATCATTTTGATTAGATGAGCGGCTACCTGATCTGTCATTTTCATGACGGTTTCTGTTGTTTTCACTTTCAGAAGAAGATTGGCCATAACCAGATTTGTTGCCATGTTGATTAGATCTATCATCTTGATTAGATGATTGACTTCCAGATCGGTCGTTCTGATGTTGAGATGATTGACCAGATTTTGATTTGCAGTGACATGATTTTGAACCACAATTGTTGCAAGAATTCATAAGGATACTCCTTTATTATTTATGATAATATTAACAACACATCTTTTACAAAATAGAGCTTTTGTGAATCTCGTGTGCATCTCGCACTTAAGAGATCAGATCTATTTTTTCTTACCTTTCTTTTTTTCATTCAGTTTTGATTTCTGCTGTGTAATGTCCTGAGCTCTATTTTTTGATTTTAATTCTGTATCTTTATTCGATACCTCTTGTTGCTGCGCAAGACGTGACGTTCGATGCATATCACATTTTTGAATAGCACTGCAAGTACATTTATTTTTTCCCGCTACCATAGAACTGTTTTTTTTCATTTTTTTTCTTTCCTTGTCATTAGATTGAAAATCCTACACTAAGGCCGGGTCGCCAATAAGGATCATAATAATAAGGCCAATAAGAATAAGGGCCACCCCAGTAGCCTCCGCCCCAATAGCCACCACCCCAATACCCTCGACGTCCTCGCCCGTAGCCACGTCCATAGCCTCTGCCGCCATGATAGCGACCGCCGCCACGTCGTCCGCCACCCCGTCCTCGACCGCCACCATGACCACCACCATGACCACCGCTGCGTGATTCAATAAGGTCAGGAATAAGGGAAATGGTAAGAACAGCAAGAAACAGGAATGTCTTGACGGCTCTTTGTATCGTTTTATTCATATTCATATCATTCCTCTTTTTTCAAATGACTGTTATGCGTTATCCATAACAGCCCTATGCTTATTGAGCGATTGCTTGCCTGAAGCAGATCACCCAAATTGTTGGCTTAATTGAATGGTAAATTAGCTATTAATCGATTTCTTCTGCATATAAGTAATCAGGGTCACCATAATCTGCATCTAGAGCAGCGGCTGTACCGATAACTGCTCCCGTAGCTAAGGCTCCTGCTCCATAACCCCACCCATTACCATAGCCGCGACGTCCATAGTCACCACGTCCGTAGTTACCATGTTCATGCCCAGCAGCGCCATGGCCGCCTCCAGCATGATTTCCTCCGCCCATATGACCACCGCCATGACCACCACCGCCATGACCACCACCACCATGACCACCACCACCTCCACGGCTTAATGAAGCGAGAGGAACCAGAAGGGTACCGGCAAGTAGGCTAAAAAAGATTATTTTTATTCTTGAATTCATGAAAAACTCCTTTTTTAAGATAAAAAACTGTTTTTAATCTAAATCGATGCAAAGTATTGGCTTTGAATATCTTGCACCCCTTCTTTATTATTTCTATTGTAAAAGTTTTTGCATTTAAATATCAAGGGTTTTTCGATCTTTTCCAAACCTTTCATGATTTCCAGGAGAAGCCACAATATTTGCTTGTTTTAATTAAGCTTTTTTAGATTTAAAGATGCGATTTTTGTTGCATTTTTGCCTGCAAATTGTTTACAGTTAGAAATGATTGAGTAAGAAGGGGTAAAATATTATTTTTCTAACTATCTAAAAGAGGTTAAAAATGAAAAAGATGATTAAAGGCATACTCGCATTAACACTCTTGGCTCTTATTGGCCAACCGAGTTATGCAAAATATAGCAATCTGATTCCAGGCAAAAAAGCAGCAGAACGAGCGCAAAAAAGAATAGAACGGGAAGCAGAAGCAGAGATTCCCAGCATGATTCAGGAATATAAACTCAGAAGTGAAGGGCCTAGGCGCTTGAACTATACTTATTGGTCATCAAAACAGCTATTAGAAAAAATAATAGCCGCTTTAGATAAGTTCAAAACGGATGAAGAGAACCTGTTTCATCTGAAGCAATTACTTGCAGAATTGGAAGCTATAGAAAAACTACCTGCTTCTCGAGAGCTGTATTACAAAAAACAGACCTTATTAGGTCAAATAGAGGGAACTGCAAAAAAGTTGGGCATTTCCAGACTCCGTACTAATCCTGAAAACTACGACAGTTATCAACCATATTATAGCAATTATGAAGCCATTGGTTGGTAGGTATGAACAGATTTTTTAAGAAAAATTAACCATTAATATATAGGGAATAATAGTATGAAGAAAATTATAAAGAGCATACTTGTAGTAGTAGTTTTAGGCCTGATTGCAAAAAATGCCTATGCGAGTGACCTTTCTATTCAAGATTTTACTCCTGACCAACTGAGTTCTTATCGTAGGTACGTTCAAGATCTTAAAAATGATTATAATTATGGCAAATACGAAAACAGCCATCAACAGAATGAGCAACAGCTTTTTAACATGGTGAAAGAATATGTAGAGCGAGGCAAACGGGCAGGACGTCCTACAGCATCCAGGTATATTCGTTGGTCATCACAAGATCTTGCTAAAGAGATTATGATGCGATTAGAGAATCTAAAGACAGACTCAATAGTTTTACAGGAGCTAAAGTCTCTTCTAGCTGAGCTTATAAGATTAAAATCAATGGCTAGAAATCTACCGAGTTATTACAGAGATCCAGTGGACAAGGAAAGAATAAGATATTTGGAAAACCGTATAGAGGCTCTTGAGCAGCAGCTATTGCCTGAAGTGTATAATTACTGAGTATCAGTTTGATCATGGCTATTGTATTGATTAAGAGATTTGCGCATAAGTAATAAAGACATCTGATCATGATAGGCCGGTTTGACCACCTTAAATAAGGTATAGGGTTTTTCTGCAACTACGGTAAAACCATGCCGTTGGTAATAGGCAATCAATCGTTCTTGTGCGCAGGGTACCACATAAAGATACAATGCAGCCGTTTTGAATCTATGAACCGCTTCTTGCTCAAGAAAATTGAGCATAGAGGTGCCAATATTTTTACCTTGATAATCGGTATGCACACTTAACATCTCTACCATAAGTTTGTCCTTCTCGTCAGCTTTGTCTAAAACTGCCGCTGCACAGATTCGATGGCTATCAAAACATGCATACAGCGCTTGATCGGGATGTTTTACAATAGCGTCTAATTCATCGGCCGTTGTACGCTTAACCTTATCTTTCAGCCACGCAACCTTTTTGTAAGCTTGGTTGATGAGGGCAGTTATTTCATTAAGATGTTGTTGAGTATCTATTCGGTATATATGCAGTTGTTTGGGTGTTGCATAGTATTTGATTACTAATGCTAAACTCATGATCAGAATTAACAAGCAATAGAATATTTTCATGGGAATATCTTTACTGATATTGTAATCCAAACTATATTGTAATCCAGATTTTAATGTGTCAACATCAAAAGGTCGCCATTATTTGTTCTTAAAAGCAACCTTAACAGTTGTCCATATTGAAATGCAATCTATCTTCTGTAGATAAAAAATAAGGAGCTCAGTAAGATGTTCTATCTCATTTGCTTGATCACCACCTTCTTTTTTTGTCTATCAAATGCGTTTGAAAAAAATAGGGGCTGTTTAGCAGGAATTCATAAATTAGCGTCCAAGTTTGTCCGAGCATCTCATGAAACAAGAGCTTGTAGAAAGGCTCTGGCAGAGCAGGCGAAGGTTAAAGCATTTGTACGTCACTTAGATAGATGCCTAGATAAATCCATAACTAATAAGATTTTTGAAACTCTTGGCTCAGGGGAAATAATCGTAAGCGATGATACTAGCGAATTAAGAGCTTTTCCATTTCGACTTGAGATTAGCGCTTATCGTTCTTTCATTCTTGGTGTTAACGGAGTAATTGATCCGTTGCTTGCAAGAGCAATTAGTAAAGAACCAATTTTACGGGTAAATGGTGAGCGATTGGTTGAGCGAGTGATTGTCTCTTCACTTCGTGAAAAAAACGGAATACGAGAATCTATTGTTATCAAGCCAGATGACATCGGATATCTTATGCTCCATTCTGATCAAGAACGCTTTAAAAAGTGGAATACACGTTTGAAAATAGAAGAAAGATAAGATAATCTGCTTCGTCGCAATGCTTTTATAGATCGTGGAGTATCACCTGTAACGCATTGAATTGTATCTGGTTGACCGTGATCCAAGCAAGCTACACGCGCAAATATATTTCACCTTGAGTAGAAGGCCAACACTACTATCAAAATAGAATATCTAATACCTTAAAGTGGATATGCTTAACCCTTTTTTACAAGACCAAGCGCTGACAATACGTCAGCTAATTCTTGCTGTTCCCATACGAGCGCCATCCTCTGTTAATTTACCATTTTCAGATATTTTTGAAAAACCTTGCTCTACTGATAGTTCAACAGCTTCAATGGCTTCTTTGGGGGTTTTAGTCAAGAATGAAAGAGCATTCTCATGCTCACTATATTGGTCTTTAGGCTTATTGTTTTGCTTAGCTGTATACCAATACCAGCCAAATGCGGCATCTGCCTCTTGTATAGAGCACAAGATTGCCAGGCCCAGCATTATACCGATCTTAAAATTCATATTACGACTAGCTATAAGAAGAGTAATGAGCAAACAAGATAGTTCTTTTATGCCGGTCGCTGCTGCCGGATCTATACAAGAATCTGTAAATACAATCGCACCGATTTTATCTCTTGGATGCATAACCCATAAAATAGCCAAACCCTAAAATCGCGCCTATACCGGTAGCACCCAAAACGGTACGCCCTATATACTTTTTTGGACCTTGTTCGTTACATGCCCATTTATAAGATTTCAACAATGCAAGCGTTGCTGCACCACCGACGGCAATTCCCCCCAGAGCAGTCACAACAAATCCAGAACGAAAATCAAAGTTATAATCGCCAGCATGAACCGAAGAACATGACGCAGTGAATAGGCTACAGATAAACAGAATGGAGGTTGGCAACTTGAGCATGGATAAAACCTTATGTAATAAGGGGTAAGCTATTATGTTCTATTTTTAACTATAACAGGTGTATATACCCTGTCTATCAAAAAAAGATTATATCTACCGCTTTTTAAGGCGTAGACGAATAGGTCAAAATGCCACGAAAGAACTCTATTTGTTCTGTTTCAGCGTTATTGCTTATCAATGCGATCTTGCACATGCTGAGCAAAATATCCTTTATACACCTGCTGTAGGCGTTTATTGTCATTATTTCATTAGCTGGTCTTTCCGGCCTTAGCTCGTACTCGTCACGCCATAGCTTTAGCGACGGCGGAAGAGCAAAGTATGGCTGGAGACAGTGTGTACATTTCGAACTTTTAACTGGAATAACGCAGCTCGTTTTCTGAAAATATTCAGTAACAAAATACCTGCTGTTTGTGGAATATGACAACAACCAAACGATGAACGAGGGTACAATATCAATAACAATCAAGATGTTGTAAAACTTTTTTTCACACACTTTACATACTACGTAATTAAGCTACGTTTAAATGTGTACTACATGAAACACGTGATCCTGAGCTGTTTTTGCAAATATACCATAGCATCTTTTCTTGCTGAATTTTTATAAATTAAAAATAATTGTTGACAACTCAATTGATTTGCTTACATTCGTTTATGGATGTAAGAGCAATAAGGAACGTCCACACAGTTACGTCACCATTCTAGACAGTGTCATGTCTGTAGATCCTTTGTCCGCTCTTGCCCCAAAAGTAAGTATGTATTTTAAACCTAACCTTGTGGAGATACTCTATGAATAAGAGTTTAGTCCTTGCTGCCCTTCTATTGCCATTTTTTGGACATGGCATTACCAAAGAGGCACGCATCAAAGAATTGAAAGAAGCTGAGTATAACAAAGTACTTGAACTGCAGACTCTTGCTACGCAAATCAGAAAAGTTGCTTCTCAATTTTATAATCATGAAGAATATGATTATTTTCTCGAAATAGCCGAGAGAAAAAGAGAACAACCTGAAGATTTGCTCAGAAAATCAAATATGGAATTGCATGAAAAAATTCTCAATTGTTTATCTCAAGGGAAAGAACTCCATGTAAATCTGCCTAAAGAGCTTTTTTACACAGATGTAGCCTTTGATGCGTACAAGTCATTGTTTATTGAATCGGCAATTGAAAAACACCTCCTGATGCTTCTGACAGAAAAGTTAAAGAAATGCTTTGATGAGTTTGTCGCCATCAAAAAAGAATTAAAAAATCTTCTATAGGACTCACTATGAAAAAGTTAATTTTACTTTCATTTATGTCATTAACGGCTTTAGCGTCTGATCCTAAACCTACTAAAACTGGACGTGGATCTGATGTAGGTCGAAATGCTGGAGTAGGAACTGTTCAAGAGCTTGCAAGATATGATAAATTGCCTGATTTAGAAAAAGTTTCATCCGATTTTGCAAAAGAGGCAGGAGGTACTTTTATAAAAGGACTAGCAGAAATTGCTGCAGCACCATCGACTCAAGCAATTACCGATAATGTAGGAAAAAATGTTGGTTCTGAAGCAGCGAAAACGCTTTCTGGCGCAGTTGTAACAACCGGTAAACTAGCCGCTGGAGTAGCATTAACAGGAATTGCTTTGCATACAGCAGACAAAGTTGCCGATAGGTTTTTCCCTCTTGAACAAGAACAAGCAAATAGGGCTGAAGCAGAAACCAGAGTCATAGATGCTAATATTAAAACATTAGCGTCAAAGGCAACTTTAGAAGAAATAAAAGATGATCAGGCTTTTACTCATTGTTTAAGTCTTTATCCGAAACAAGTTAGAAATACTCACGGTTGTCCAGGTAACTGTATGCCAATCTATAGAAGGCTTAGTTTATTAGGCAAGCAAGAAGCTGCTGCAGAAAGATTGACACGATTGAAAAAACTGGACGAAGTATCAGTGCCAACCATTTCAGCAGAACAAGCTGAAATGGAAGTACGTCAATCCTTTGAAGAAAATAAACAAGGACCAATGAGAAAAATGGAAGCGAAAAAATCATCAAGGATCTGGTCGTCTACTATTACTTTGGAACTACCAGAGAAATCTATGGAATTACTAGAGAAACGGAGCTCATTAAGCCCCAAGAGATTTTCAAGAGTATTAGCCGAAGCATTGAATGTCAAATATCCAAATACTCAGGCTTCAGAAGCAGCACCAGTATTAGATAAGGACGGGTATCCATCTCATGTTGCTATTCATTTAAACATTGATGGGCACAAAGCTCAAATGGTAATTAATCCGGCCGTTAAGTAACTATGCAAAGGAGGAACGTCACCAATAGATAAAAAAGTAAGCATCGGTATTGCAATCATCATCCAGAAAGAAAACAACATGTTAAGAAAATTAGCAACAGTAGCACTTTGTGCTTCATCATTAGTAGTTGGTTCCGACTTCGTCAAGACTACTTCGGACAGGTCCGGCTCAACGAAGATCGCAGCGCGCTACCTTATGGGATCAAGCCGCAACTATAACGTCACACACGGCGTAAACGGCTTTAAAGTAAACGATCAAGAAGTAAATGTTCATTTAGATCGTTCACTCAAAGGAATTAGCAAAGATAAGCTTGCTAAGCTTCTGGCAAGTAATAATGTCCAGTTGCGTGTGAGAATTATAGAAGATGAGTATGGACTAGAACTGAAGCATCAATTACCAGGTGGTGGGCCTGTTGGAACTGCCATTGGAGCCAATGTTGGTTATTGGGGCGTTCATACTATTACGCAAGGAATCGTTGGCATAGTTGTACAACCTGCCTATTGGATACTTGGTCCAGCAGGGGCAGGAGTTCATTATAGTGTTAGCAGTGCAGTAGCTACTATAGTGCAGCCAGTTGCTTTGGCTGCTGGGGTAGCTGGTGGCATTGCTGGTGGTGTAGCAACAGGACCTGTGTAATATGGACAAAACTATAGCAGCAATAAAGTTCTGCACAGAATTTTTATTAGGTAGCAACCTGCTTTTTCAAATTACAAAAGCAGATGCAAAAATAAGGGATATAGTGCCCTTTTTCTGGAGGTACTTTTTCTTTATGGTTGCTTTTGAGCTCACATTCTACTGGCATGTATTGAGATAAAACATGTTTATTTGAGAGTGTGTCGTAAACATAGACTAATCGGGTGGGATTACTCCTGCCCGATTTTTACCACCTATATACATTTTCTACTCGTCCATGTACATTACGCACGTCATTATATTGAAGCACACCGTAGTCCGTTGGAGAAAAAATGAAACTTTATGTATTGGCAGCCAGTCTCTTATTATTTTCCTGTCATTTTCTTGTTTCCAGTTTTGATGCGCTAGATCAGGTCGCCTTTATCACCGGAGGTGCATCTGGTATCGGTGCGGCAACCGTTGAGCTTTTTATTAGCAAGGGAATAAAAGTAGGCTTTCTTGATGCCAACGCAGAGGCAGGAACGTCTTTAGCCAAGCAGTTTTCAGACGACGATATTTTGTTCGTTCATGGTGATGTTTCAAAGGTTGCCGATATTCATGACGCGCTTGAGCAAACGGTAAAAAAGTTTGGCAAGCTTTCTATTGTTTTTGCCAACGCAGGCATACACCATATGAAAAGCTTGCACGAGCTGACCGAGTCTGATTGGCAACAGATCGTCGACATCAATCTTAAAGGTGTCGTCTTTACCGTGAAAGAAGCGTTGCCCTATCTGATCAATAATCAAGGTGGCTCAGTGATCTTGTCCTCTTCTGACCAAGCATTTATTGGCAAATGTTCTATGTGTGCATACGGCGTCACCAAGGGTGGTATTGCACAGTTCGCAAAAAGCACAGCATTGGAATACGGTCACCATAACATTCGTGTCAATGCTATTTGCCCTGCGACGATACGTACACCACTGGCAGAGTCCGTCTTTAAACAATGGGCAGCGGTAGAATTTCATGGTGATGCTGAAAAGGCATGGCAAACCGAGGCAAACAAGTATCCTTTAAAACGGTATGGCACACCGCAAGAAGTCGCAAATCTTGTCTACTTTTTGGCATCTGATGCAGCATCATTTATAACGGGTGGGTTGTATCTGGTCGATGGTGGTCTTACGGTCGGTTGAATGTAGAGCGAGGGAGAAGCTTATGAAGATGCGAGTAATGGCATTGCTTTGTGGTGCAGCGGTAACTATCTCTTCTCCTGCAATGTTACAAGAATCAGAAGTTGCAAGAGTAGTAGATGAAAGTACTCAATCAGGACAACAATTTAGGGCATTTCTATCAAATGGGGAGGTATATTCGGTTCAGCATACGCAGGGAATCTATAACTGCCAACATATAATACCCAAAAAAAGAGGTCCAGCTACTGTAGGTTGCCTTGTAGATAAAGATTCCGATGAATCACAAATATTGTTTCTTGCCATTCAAAGCATATATACACAACGACAACAAGCTAAAATCTCTGAATAACCATAGTTATATGGTGTTTTTTTAAGCATCATCACCATAGCGAAACTTGATCGTATCTTTATGTGGTCTATTTTGAATCTCAAGCGTTGGGTAACAGCTCATAGAACTTTTCATACGCACATTCACCATTCTACCGTCAGGTAACTGCCCGACTTTACCGGTATTGGTACGGTTGTTGGTTATATCTCTGACCATCTGCAATGGCAATGAAGTAAAATCTTGTAGCGCTTGTTGATAGCCGCCGGCTCTTTTGTATTGCGTAGTAAAGCCTTTTGTTGGTTTCATTGGTGTTGATGTATGCATCAATACTACCAACCTATTTTGAACGTCTTCTTGACTGGCACTGATCGCACCATAAAGACCAAGACAATATAAGATGATTGCGTATCTATTGTTTTGAGTCACGCGTCTATATTCCCTGCACATGCTGTAGCTTAAATACGATCAGGGAAGTCAGAAATAATACCATCTACGCCAAGCGATTTCATATGCTCAATGTCATCATGTTCGTTGACGACATATACCATGACTTTCATACCACGTTTATGCGCATCATCAACGAGTGCTTGATTAATACAGTTGACGCTTACCACAATATAAGCGGCATGTACTCGCTGCCCAAACTCAGCGTATCCTAATGGAATACCATTAATAATGGCGCCACACTCTACTTCTGGACATACCGCACGAAAATCCTCAAGTTGATAATGATTAAAGGATGTTACGATAAATTGTTTGTAAGAATACCCTTTATGCTCAACATAGGTTTTTATAAGATTGGCAACTGCTTGCGGTGTGCCTTCACCTTTAAGCTCAATATTAACAATAACATGAGTAGATTCTACCAGATCGAATACCTGTGATAAGGTCGGTATATTTTCACCCTTGCCAACATCCATGGCTTGCAACTCTGCTAATGTTCTTTGACTAATATAGCCGCCGTTACGTACGACTTTATTAAGCTTGTAGTCATGAAATACCACAAGCTCTCCTGATTTACAGAGGTGCACATCAAGTTCAATCATATCGACATTGAAAGACAGCGCTTTAGAAAATGATCGTAGCGTGTTATCGGGTTCGTATCCACAAGCGCCGCGATGGCCAACTTTGAGTACTGGACACAGTGATCCATAAAAAGAAACCAGCATCAATAGGTATATACATTTTTTCATTATCATCCTTTTTGTTGTTGTTATCTATGGGGCATAATCATATTGATCATGCTCTTGCAATAAAGTTACTTTTTCCGATTCGCTTGGATTTGTTGGTTCATAAAAGTGGCGTATTGTTGTTGTGTTTGCGCCAATCTTTGTCGTGATGCATCCATTTGCTGCTGCGTGAGTTGACCACGCCTCCACGCTTGCTGTTGAGGAGTAAGATCTTTTTGAGCCGTATAAACCACAGATGATGTCAACATAACAGTGACAATTGCAAACAGTGTGTTACGTAAGAACATAGAAGACCTTTCTGATAAGGTAAAACAGGTAATAGTCTCGATAACAAAAAAGGGCACAATCGTACGATCATGCCCTTGAAATAACTTTTTTATCTTCGATTATACGGACTTGCTGCAGCAGCTGCTCTTTCTGCTGCCCATTTCGCTTGTGTACGTTGCCAATCAGCTCTTCTTTCAGCTTCCCATGCTGCTCGACGGCGTGCATCTTCTGCCATGCTAGCTGCATTTCTTGCTGCTTGTTCACGGTGCATCTGGTCCATTACTTGTCGTTGATGTGCTCTATCAGCCTCAGACGCATAAGCTACCGATTCAGCCGACATAATAGTTACAGCAGCACATAATGTGTTACGTAAAAACATATACAACCTTTTGGATGTTATAACATAGAGCTGTTTACAAAGAGCTCTATAGAATTTTGTATATTCAACCGGTTGATACTGTACTAAAAACAATAACATAGGTCTATTTCACACGCACATAGAAGGTTAACCAAGAGGTCAGCCAGGTGGGGTGTGTCGTTTGAACTATAAATATTGCATTTCGTTGTTAGCAGCTTTTTCTGCTCCATGGGCGATTCAGCCAATAGAAAATACCTGTCGTTGCGGCACATAAAGTGCTGCTTCTAACAAATGACGTATGAGCGGCTACACGGCGTTCTTCATCTTTTTCTAACTGGAGCCTTTTTTGGTAATCACTGTGATATGTGCTACCTTCACAAATAGCCGGATTACAATGCGCTATTGCATCAGCAGCAACAAATTTATCAATAAGACTCCCCAGTTTTTCTAGCTGGTCCATTGCTGCAGGATCAGTTAAGACTGCTTTCATACCGTCGTAATGGCATGTACCTTTTTTGCAAAATTCTTCTAGTTTTCCTAACTTTTCAGCATCAGAGCTAACTGTTTGGTAGTTTTGTTTAATGAATGCCATGTGGGAATCTGCTACTGAATACACATCGGTAGTTATCTTTCTAGCCATGTTCCTTGAATTTCTATAACTTCCTGCAGCGAAAATTCCAGAACCAAAGGCAACAGTTCCAAATATGCCTTTTACCACTGTCAGCGGATTACACCAAAAACGAGTCTGATTGCCATGAGTTTCGCTTGAATGAACAAGTAGGGGTTGTAGAAATATGATTGCTGAAACTATTTTAAATGTTTTCATAAACATCCTTAAAGTATAGATAAAAATCGATTTGAAGGTCGCTTGCAGATCCAGCGCATCGGCTACGATCTGCTGATCTTTTTCAGAGCAGGATAGCCAGTAATAATTGAAAGAGAATACTTAACCCTTTTTTACAAGACCAAGCGCTGACAATACACCAGCTAATTCTTGCTGCTTCCATTTGACTGCCGGCGATGAATCGCCATGCAGGGCCATGTCGCAAGCTAATGCCGTTTTTTGTCGATCTACAAGATCATATATTTTTTTCATGTCTGGACTCTTTGCAGCTCCATGCCTTGCGACTTCTTGCATCTCTTTTTGCAAAATTTTTTGATTGCATGGTTGACCACACGAGCGCCATCCTTCTGTTAATTCACCATCTTCAGATATTTCTGAAAAACCTTGCTGTACTGATAGTTCAACAGCCTCAATGGCTTCTTTTGGGGTTTTAGTCGAGAATGAAAGAGCATTCTCATGCTCACTATAATTGTTTTTCCGCTTATTGTTTTGCTTGGCTGTATACCAATACCAGCCAAATGCGGCATCCGTCTCTTGCATAGAGCACAAGATTGCCAGGCCCAGCATTATACCAATCTTAAAATTCATAATTAAGTCTCTTTATTATTAAGCTTTTTTTGGCCAAAATTTCCAGCCGGCAAGGCCTGTTATTCCGGCACCAGCAATTGCAAAGGTTGCAATATCTTTTTTCTTGTCTTCAGGAGTGTATGGTCTATTAAAGCCTTTTACTTGATTCCAGAAAGAACGTGCTAATTTATAACTGAGAAAACCGGTAAAGGCACCTACTCCAAACAATCCAGGAACCATTCTAATAGGTCCGCCAGAATTATTGCCATACATCATTCCATCGCTTCTTTTTTCAGTGTTGCCTGTAACGGCATCAATTGCTCCTCGACTGCCATCCCAAAAACAAATTCCTGCACCACTAAGTGTAAAGAGAGTTAGGAGCCCAGTTGCCCCGATTCTCAACGCTCTACCTGCACGGAAAGGCTTTTCCTCTACTACGCGGCCTTTGAGCTGCTTTGAAGATAAAGTATCTTGTTGTTCTGCATATAAATTGACCCATTTGGTTTGTTCGTGTCCGGTACATTCAGAACAGATCGTAGATAAATTTACGATAAATACTGAAATAAAAAACAGAAGCGCTGAAAATAAATGTAATTTTTTCATAAAAGATCCTTTTTAATTCAAGTATTGATATATCTATAGTTATCAAGAATAGCGGAATTGCTATAAACTGCAACTGCTTTATTGACACATTGAAATTCTCAGGAGAGACAAGGTATGGTCACTGAGGAGAAGGGGGGGATATTCCCCCCTTTATTTCTGGATATCTACCAATTACGACTAGCTATAAGAAGAGCTATGAGCAAACAAGATCTTTCTTTCGGTTTAAGCCCAAAATCTTTCAGTGTTTCAAATATGCCGGTCGCTGCAAGGCCTACTATGGTTCCTTTGATAACGACGGCCACAAGCTTATGTTTACCTTTCATAAAAGGCGATGCCGTCGGATCTATACAAGAATCTACAAATACAATAGCACCGATTGCTATAGCGCTGGCAATAATAGAGGCAGTCAGTGTAACGGCTTTGTTGATGGTAGATCTTTGTGTATTTGGTTTCTCATTTACTACAAGCGGCTCTTCATAATCAGCAGGCATTGGGTATGCGCCATGTGGTGGTGTGAAATCTGCAGATATGCCCAGGGTTGCTACTAAACCGAGCATTAAGAAACTGTGTTTATACATGTTTTTCATTTTTTATCTCTTGGATGCATAACCCATAAAATAGCCAAACCCTAAAATCGCGCCTATACCAGTAGCACCCAAAACGGTACGCCCTATATACTTTTTTGGGCCTTGTTCTTTACGTGCCCATTTATAAGATTTCAACAGTGCAAGCGTTGCTACACCTCCGGCAGCAATACCACCTAGAGCAAATCCAACCAATGCAGGACGAAAATCAAAATTATATCTGTTTTCTAAAGCATGAACCGAAGGGCATGATGCAGTGAGTAGGCTACAGATAAACAGAATTGTGGTTGACGATTTGAGCATGGCATAAAACCTTGGTAATGAGGGCGAAGCTATTATTTTCTATTTTTAACTATAACAGGCGTATATACCTTGTCTATCAAAAAAGCTTATATCTAGACGTTTTTTAGGCCGTAGACGAATAGGTCAAAATGCCACGAAAGAACTCTATCGTTTGTGTTTCAGTGTTATTGCTTATCAATGCGATCCTGCACATGCTGTGCAAAATATCCTTTATACACTTGCTGCAAGCGTTTATTTTTCCAATCATCCTGCAAGATGATTTTTCTACATTCGACTGCACCACAATTACACATTATTGGCTCCATGCTCACCCATTCTGAAACAACCATACCATAATCGAAAGTTACTTCTTCATTTGGTGCAATGGCACGCATGGCGACCAACAGAATTTGTTCACGCATGCCCGCATTGGGGTTGCAGCTATGATTAATGTAATCGATTGGTTCAAGTGTATCGGAGCTATTAGTTTTGCACAAAGGATCACTGAGCTCTTTGCCGATGATCATACCACCAAATACGGCTACCGGCTCATCTTTTTCGATAGGGTCTTTAGCGAACATGCCATAGGTACCTGATGCCGTTAGACGCGCTTCAAGCTTGCTGCTTGTCCATGAGACGAAACTTTTTGCTATAGAGCCATGGTCGTGCGCCATAAGATGGCAAGTAAATAGGACAAGTAGGCTGAGCCCGAGACAATATCGATAGATCGGTTTAATCACTATAATAGCTCTCAACAACTAAAATCACTCACTCGTGATGCGACGTCGACAATCTTGCAGACGATTACGCACAGTCTGCGGTATCTGCTGTAAATCCCGCGCTATCCATGACGCTTCAGTGCCAAGACGTAGTGCAGATAACCTATGGTAAAACATACAGATTAATGTACAAAGTTGCGGTCTTTGCGATTTCTGTTCTTCCGGCTTCTTATCGCTGGCATGAGCTACTATCGGTGTTGCTAATGCCAGCAAAATTATCATACGTGTTAATGAGTTCATTATGGTTACGACGCCTATTAATGTAGCTCTACAGCTTGTGCAGCTTTTATTTTTAAATAATATGCTTTAGCATCTTCTGGCCTTAATTGTGAAGAATGCCATTCTGCCATAGAATAACCATGGTTAAATTCTTCTCCTGAGTAGACACCTGTCTGTCTATTGTAAGTTACTACAGCTTCTATGGTACCACCACTTTCTCGATTACGTTTTACAACACCACGCAATGTTGTGGTTGCTAGTTCTGATTGCTTTGGTTGTGAAGCCGCCGGTTTTTCATCCATGGCAACCATTGTATGAGCAAAGGCTACTGCAAAAAGAAGTGCTGGTAGTTTCATGAAAGGCTCCTGACATGTTATGAATATAAGGGGTTTATTGCGCAGAC
>Ga0206859_1022_pt1 | contig 36109 bp, 34 predicted proteins | sample Alteio_BWOrgCont_47_FD_152882 | JGI IMG/M metagenome (GOLD analysis project Ga0206859, IMG submission 152882) | Enriched cells from forest soil in Barre Woods Harvard Forest LTER site, Petersham, Massachusetts, United States -... | ecosystem: Environmental > Terrestrial > Soil > Temperate forest >... | reverse complement strand
AAGGGGTAAACTATAATTTAAACAAGCTTTTAACTAAATAGAAAATATATAGTGGGAATTAAATACTCATTTATTGTGGAGATGATTCCACAAAATTAAGCATAACGCATTGAGTTAGCGGGTGATACAGGGATATAATAAGCTGATTATACCTTCTCAACCGTCGACATAATTTCTTTATCGTTATTAAACCTGAAAACGAACGGGAAAATAATAGCGATCACCAAAGCGTAGCCTGCAAAGCATAGCCATATGCCATGCCAGTTCTTACTTCCATTGGTTAAAGTGAAATATTTATCTATCAACAGGCCGCTGATAATGCTGCCAAAAAACGCACCGAAGCCGTTTACCATCATCATAAATAAACCCTGTGCGCTGCCACGTATCTCGTGGTTAGTTTGCGTTTCGATAAACAACGAGCCGGAGATGTTAAAGAAGTCGAATGCCATACCATAAACTATGCATGAAAGGATGATCATCCACAAACCACCGGCAGGGTTACCAAAGGCAAATAAGCCAAAGCGCAGTACCCATGCCAGCATACTAAACAGCATTACGTTTTTGATACCAAACTTGCGTAAAAAAAATGGTATGGCTAAAATGAACAATGTTTCGGATACCTGTGAAATAGATATGATCGCGCTTGAATGTTCTACCGCGAATAGGCCTTTATATGCCGGTATTTTTGCAAAATCTAAAATGTAAGTTGTTCCGTAGGCGTTTGTAAGTTGTAAAGCAGCGCCCAAGAGCAATGAAAAAATAAAAAAAATGGCAAATTTTGGCATTTTAAATAACTCGAATGCATTTAGACCCAGTGCATCCCGTAATGTTTTTTTACCTGTTTTCCCCAGCAATGGCGGGCATTTGGGTAGCGAAAAAGAAAATATGCCTAATGCCAGCGCCACTGCTGATGCGATGTAGAATTGATTGGCAGTAGTTTCGCTTTTTGTAACATCTATTACCAATAATGCGGCAATAAATCCAACGGTGCCCCATACGCGTATAGGCGGGTATACCTTTACTACATCTTTACCTTCGTTTTTTAAAGCTGAATAGGCAACAGTTATGGATAAAGATAATGTTGGCATGTAAAATAACATATTAAGCAATATCACCCAAAAAAACAGGTTGGGGCTGTTTACCATTGGAACGCAAAAAAGTACTATTGCGCCTAAAATATGTAACACGCCATAAAGCTTTTCGGCATTTATCCATTTATCTGATATGATACCTGCAATGGCAGGCATAAATATGGCGGATATGCCCATGGTAGAAAAAATAGCGCCGAATTGCGCACCTGACCAGCCTTTATTTTGAAACCAGTAGGCACCTACTGTAAGCAGCCATGCCCCCCAAATAAAAAACTGCATAAAATTCATTACTATTAAACGGAGCTTGATGTTCATAGGTGCCGGTTAATAATTGAATAAAGTGTCATGAAATTAGGATGCTTTTCTTTTGTTGAGTTCGTCGCGTATTTTGGCGGCCTTTTCGTAGGCTTCATCAAACAGCGCTTCCTGAAGTTTAGACTTCAGTTCATCAATGCTAAGGGTTGTAAACCCTGCAGGCGAGGCTGTCGCGCTAACGGTTTTTTCTTCCGGGGTTTCGTTAATATTTTCGAGGTAAACAAAATCGTTACCTTCTATGACTATCCCCGCGGTTGAAAGTATGAATTCGTAAGTGTAAATAGGGCAGTCGAAACGTACGGCAATGGCAATAGCATCTGATGTACGGGCATCTATCTCCACCTGTTTTTTACCATCGTTGCATATCAGTTTTGAATAAAATATGCCATCGACTAAATTATAAATAATGATCTCCTCAACCTTTATATGATACGCATCGGCAAAGCTTTTGAACAGATCGTGCGTGAGCGGCCTGCTTGGGGTCATTTTTTCTATCTCGATAGCAATGGCCTGTGCCTCAAAGCTACCGATAATAATGGGGAGCCTGCGCCTGCCGCTGATCTCGCCTAAAACCAGCGCGTAAGCGCCCGACTGCGTTTGGCTGTATGATAGTCCGACAATATCCAGCTTTATTTTTTTCATATTATTACCCATCGCAGCAGATCTTTTATAATTAAGCTTTATATTGTTTGTTTGGCGCCGGGAGATGCATGATACACGGGTTTGTTAATGCAATATACAAATTTTGTATGGATGCAATACCGTTTTGTTGAACAATGCTGTTACATCCCCGTTGCGCATAACCCGGCATAAATTGTGCGCCGTAATTTTTAAATTGGGCGTTGTTGCCGCTAAAGGTTATTTTTGCGGGGATATAAGGATCAGTTGTCATATTCGCAACGCGTCTGGTTATATTAGATTTACAAATTTAATTAAAAAAGTAAAAACAGCGCGTATAAAATGCAGGTAAGCCGATTAGATAAGCTTTTGGAGTTTTTGAAGAATGAGCCGGAAGACGAATTTTTAAAATATGCCCTCGCAACCGAATATTTAAGGCTGAATGATACAGTTAAAGCGCTGGCCTATTACGAAGATCTGGTAAACAACCATCCCAATTATGTAGGCACTTATTATCATTTGGGTAAGTTGTATGAAGCCCTTGGCCGTAAAGCTGAAGCAGAAAGCACTTATGAAAAAGGGATGAAGGTAGCACGCGAAAAGCGCGATAACCATGCGTTCTCGGAATTGAAAACGGTTTATGATGAGTTAACCGGTTTGTATGACGATGACGACGATTAGAAGTTTTTATAGAAATAATAAAAATTGTTGTCATTGCGATCCGCTGGTAAGCGGAGAAGCAATCTCATAGTTATGCATTTTCGCCCTGTATAGCTACGAGGTTGCCACGCTCGTACCTTACTCGCAATGACATTTTTATTTTTAGTTAACTAAAATATTTTAGACCAATATACTGACTTGAAAAAACGCCATCTCCTGTTTATTCGTGATGTGTTGATCTACACCTTTACTGCTTTTGGCGGACCGCAGGGGCATATTGCCATTTTGCTGCGCGAGTTTGTAGAGAAGCGCCGCTATGTGACCGAAGAGGAGCTAATGGAGCTGAACGCGCTTTCACAAGTACTGCCCGGCCCATCGTCAACCCAAACATTGGTAGGCATAGCATGGAAAGTTGGGGGTTTGCGCTTAGCCATCATCACTTTTTTAATATGGATATTGCCATCAGCTACCATTATGTGTTTGGCGGCCATCAGTTACAGGATGTTTGCAGGACAGGCGCGTTTTAACGAGGTGTTGCGCTTTGTACAGCCAATTACAGTGGGGATAGTTGCTTATGCTACTTATGCATTCGCTAATAAGTTTATAAGGTCGAGGGTGAGTGCCATGCTCGCCATCGGTTCATTGATCGTTACGCTTATTTTGCAGAATGCCTACGCGTTCCCGATACTGATCATGTTAGGTGGTATCATTTCCTCGGCAATGGAAACACATCCCCAGGAAAATGAGTTGCGGGTTAAATTGTTTGCCAATGTTAATCCTAATAAAGTCACCTATTTTATTGGTATCCTGCTTTTCTTCGCGGCGTTGGGCGCTATCATTAATCAAACATCGCCGTTTAGTTTGCCTATCCGCTTGTTCGAAAATTTTTACCGCAACGGCATATTGATATTCGGCGGTGGACAGGTTTTGGTGCCTTTAATGTTCACCGAATTTGTGCAGGTAAAGCATTACTTAGGTGCCTCTGAATTTCTATCAGGCTATGCCTTGCAGCAGATATTGCCCGGCCCAACTTTTTCATTTACCTCGTTTTTAGGCGGAGTAACTATGGGTAATAAGGGTCATGGCATTTTTGGGGAAATTATTGGCAGTATAGTAGCGGTGGTGGGTATAAACTCGCCGGGACTGATACTGATATTATTTATTGTGCCTTTTTGGGAGGATTTGAAAAAGATCACCCGCATAAAAAATTCATTAAGCGGCATCAACGCAGTAGCGGTGGGTTTTATGGCGACAGCATTTATCCTGTTAGCAAGACCGTTCGGGACGGATTGGATGGCTTATGGATTGATGGCAGGGACGGCTTTGTTGCTTTATTTTACCAAGATAAAAGCACCGGTAGTGATTTTGATTGGGATAGTTTTGGGATTGGTGTTTTAAATTGTTAATGGTTTTATTCCAGATCATCAAATCTAATAGTTAAGAATTTTATCTCTTTAAGATTATTTCCATTGATCCTTTTTATTTTTAAATAAATAATTCCTGAATCCGAGATGACACAAAGCTTATTATTATAAATAACGTCAGTTTCAGTTTGCTCGCCATAGTCGCCGTCGTCATATTTGTGGGTCGTGTCTCTTAAATTTAAATTTTTCTTAATTTTTTCAACATCTGCATTACTGTTAGCAGTCATTGGCATATTGAAAAAATAATTTGAAGAATCTTTTATTGTTTTATAAGGTAACATATTTTCCCAAAGCGGAGTGTAATTAGGTGAACCAAATTCATTTATAATTACTTTGAAGGAATAGGATATTTGAAACTTGTCAGATTTATTTTTAGGTATTATTTCAATGAAATTATTGTCATTGTTATTAATAGCATTATAACTCAGATGCACAGTGTCGGTCTTTGCCGTTAATGTCCAAGTATTATTGTCGTCAACATCCAATCTGGCCTCAGATGTGTCACCATCGTATTTGAATTTTCCATAATCATCCGAGCCATCATCAACCCAGAAATTATGAAAGTTTATAGCAAACCCCGGAAAAATTAATTTAACGTTGGTTTGTTTATTTGATTTCATTACAGAATTTCTCTGCGCAGAATCGTCTGATGGCTTATACCCTACAGGCTCATCTATGTATATGGATGGGGTGTCTAATGTTGTTTGTTTTTCTGATTTAGTATTTTTTGTAGTAGAATGACATGAAAATAAACTTATTATAAATACCAATAAGATATAAGGCTTAATATTCATAATTAATTGCATTCGTAAATCTAAAATCAGAACGGTTGCTCATCATCCATATCATTCATACTGGATGGCCGGATAATAAAGTTACTTGGCTTGTCAAAGCCTTGAGACGGGTTTAAACCTGCAAACGGACTTGCCTGTGGCGGGAAGCTATCCATGCCCTGGTCGAGGTCGGTAAATTTAACATATTTGCCCACGAATTTCAGGCGTACGCGGCCCGTTTCACCGTTACGGTGTTTGGCGATGATTATTTCGCCGACACCCTGGGTTGGCTGGCCATCTTCATCTTCTGTCAAGCCATAATATTCGGGACGATAGAGGAACAATACCATATCCGCGTCCTGTTCAATTGAACCTGATTCACGCAAATCGGATAGCATTGGCCTTTTTGAACCGCCGGGGCGATTTTCAACCGCACGGCTTAATTGCGATAGTGCTATAACGGGCACATTCAGTTCTTTGGCCACCGATTTCAATGCTCTTGATATACTGCCGATCTCCTGCTCACGGTTACCACCGCCTTTGCCATCGGCTTTACCCTGCATCAGTTGCAGGTAATCGATGATGATGAGTTGAATATCATGCTGCGATTTTAAACGGCGGCATTTGGCACGGAACTCAAATATATTCAGCGCCGGGGTATCATCGATAATTAATGGTGCCTGCTCCAGCCTGCCGATCTTGGAGTGTATTTGCGCCCATTCCCATTCTTCCAAAGTGCCTTTACGTATTTTTTCCTGCTCAATTTCAGTTTCGCCGGATATTAAACGGTTAACCAATTGTACCGACGACATTTCGAGTGAAAACACTACCACCGGTTTTGCAAAGTCAACCGCCGCGTTACGTGCGCAGCTTAATACAAATGCCGTTTTACCCATTGCAGGGCGGGCGGCGATGATCACGAGGTCGGATTTTTGCCAGCCCGAGGTCATGCGGTCCAAATCAGTAAATCCGGATGCGACACCGGTTAAACCATCCTTTTTATCTTTTAGCGCCTCAATTTCTTTCAGCGTTTCATGTAGCAGGTCATCCATCTTGCGGGAGTCCCTGCGCAGGTTATTCTGGGCGATCTCGAACAGGTTCTTTTCAGCCTTATCCAGCAGGTCCAAAACATCGGTAGTGTCCTCATAGGCACTCTGTATCACTTCTGTGGAGATACGGATGAGTTCGCGCTGTATAAATTTTTGAATGATGATACGCGAGTGAAACTCGATATTCGCAGCCGATGCCACACGGTTGGTGAGCTCGGTGATGTAATACGCACCGCCTATCATTTCCAGTTCGCCCTGCTGGCGTAACTGAGCGGTAACGGTGAGTATATCCACCGGCGATGATTTCTCGAACAAATGGTGTATCGCGTGGAAAATGCGCTGGTGCTTGTCAACATAAAAAACCTGCGGGTTCAATATGTCGATAACGGAAGAAAGCGCATCTTTTTCCAGCATTAAAGCGCCTAAAACGGCTTCTTCAAGGTCAATGGCCTGGGGTGGTAATTTGCCTAACCCGCTAAAAGGGGTAGGGTTGGTTACACGGCCACGGCGCTCATTAGTATTCGGTTTGTTTTGGTTATCGTTCTCAAAAATCATGGGACAACAAAAATATACAAAAAGTGCCTCGCATTCGCTAACATAGTGTATCGGCTCAAAAATAAAAAAGCCTTTGGCGATGTAAATTTCAGGGTTGATATTAACACCCTTTGTTAATAACGTGTTAGTATGCGTTTTATGTTGCTGTAAAGCAGCCTTGTTTATAAAAATACAAAATGTTAATTACAATGAAAAATCAAAACACGCTTTAAGTTCAGGGGCCACTTAACCAATAAAAATATCTACTTTTGGCTGTTGAAACATAGGCGTAATTTGTGGAAAAATGGGACTTGATTTGTAAAATCCGCATCCGCTGTTACATTTGAAATCCAAATAGAAAATGACATTTAATTCGAGGCCGGTACGCGAGAGTAACCAGGTGGTTTTTGGTATAAGGGCAGTAGTTGAGGCCATCCGGTCGGGTAAGGAAATTGAGGCACTCTATATCCAGCGGGGCATAGGCGGCGGTTTATTGAATGAGTTGAGGGAGTTGATGGTTGAATATAACATTACCGCACAACAGGTTCCGGTTGAAAAGCTGAACAGGCTTACCATGAAAAATCACCAGGGTGTGGTGGCTTTTATATCGCCGATAATTTATCAAAAGGTAGAAGATATTATCCCACAGGTATTTGAAAAAGGGGAAGTGCCGCTAATTTTAGTATTGGATGCTATAACGGATGTGCGCAATATGGGCGCCATTGCCCGCACCGCAGAATGTGCGGGCGTACATGCCATAGTGATCCCTGCCAAAGGCTCGGCACAGATCAATCCCGATGCCATTAAAACATCCGCGGGCGCGCTTTATAAAATACCAGTATGCCGCCACGACAATTTTATGCAAACGGTACGTTTTTTACAAGAATCGGGCCTGCAACTGGTTTGCTGTACCGAAAAAACAAATGATAATATTTACAACCCTGATTACACCTCGCCAACGGCCATTATCATGGGTTCGGAAGAAGATGGTATCAGGAATGAGATCATCCGTATTGCCGATCATTTAGCTAAAATACCGATGTTTGGTGAGATAGAATCGTTGAATGTGTCGGTATCAACCGGGGTGATATTGTATGAGGCGATAAGGCAGCGGACTAACCCCCCAACCCCCTGAAGGGGAGTTTTTGATTAACAAATTTGATGTTGATGGGTTGATGATCCTTTTAACCATGGCTCGGTGTGTATGGAAAAAAACATTTTTCCATGTAAACCATGTTATTTATTAAGCATTTGATTATCAATTATATAGCTTCAAAAAACTCGAAAAGTGTAAACCCTATGTAAACCATGTTTCCGGTTTACACTTTGTGCGGTGAAGCAGGACTAAATATATTTCGTTCCGAATTTCTGCTTCACATCGGCTACCACCTGTTTAATATTTTGCTCCTGGTCGCGGGGACAGATGAGCAGGGAATTATTGGCCTCCACCACAATATAATCATGCAAACCCTGAAGTATCACCAGTTTTTCACCGGGTACGTTAACCATACAGTTGGATGAATCGTACATGATCACTTTTTCCGACGGGATCACCGCGTTGCCTACATAATCTTTATCAGCAAGGTCATAAATAGATGCCCAGGTACCCAGATCGCTCCAGCCAAACTCCGAAGGCAGCACGTAAACATTGTCTGCTTTTTCCATAATGCCATAGTCGATAGAAATATTGGTGCATTGTTGGTAAGCATTGTGGATATATTTCTTTTCCTCGTGGCTGTTATAAACCGATCTCGCGTCAACAAATATCTCGTTCATATCGGGCAAATACTGGCCAAATGCTTTTACTATAGCCTTTGCCGACCATACAAATATCCCTGCATTCCATAAAAAATCGCCGCTTTGTAAAAAGGTTTTGGCAATTTCAAGCGTAGGCTTTTCGGTAAAAGTTTTTACTTTGTAAAAATCGTTTTTAAGGCTGTTGTTGGTGTACTGTATATATCCATACCCTGTATCAGGGCGCGATGGTTTTATACCCAGTGTTATCAGGCAATCGTGTTTTTCAGCGGCTTCTAATGATTTCTCTATTGTACTCACAAAACCCGTCTCATCCAATATCAGGTGGTCTGAGGGCGCTACAACAATTACTGCATCCGGGTTAAGGCTTTCTATTTTAAAACAGCCGTAAGCAATGCAAGGGGCTGTATTGCGCATCACGGGTTCGGTAAGTACCTGGCCATCGGCCATGTCGGGTAATTGCTGTTTTACCAGGCCGGTATAGTGCTCATTAGTTACTACGTAGATATTTTCTTTTGGGCAAACCTTTAAAAAACGATCGTAAGTGTTTTGTATAAGTGTTTTCCCTGTGCCTAAAATGTCGATAAATTGTTTGGGGTGCGATGTCCGGCTAATGGGCCAGAAACGGCTCCCGATACCACCTGCCATGATAATGGCATAGTAATTTTTATTCATTTGTGGTTGAAAATTTTAATTGCTTACAATCGCAGCAAAATTGAACAATATTCTGTAAATTATATGTGAAATAAAATTAAATAAACTGATTTCGCGGTTTACCGTATTTTAAACGCAAATACCCCCCGCAATTGTTTTCGAAGAATAATCATTTTTATATAAAATTTTAAGTAAAATGTAACGTTTGTTATAAAAAATTGTTATTTTTATTTTATTCAAGACACATAACCAGAAGACATAATTAAATGATAGAGACTAAGAAGTCGCTTTTTGATAATCTCCAGAACTTTTTCGGGTTCGATAATTTTAAAGGGGAGCAGGAAGCGATCATCACTAATATTTTAGCGGGTAACGACACATTTGTCATCATGCCAACCGGCGGCGGCAAATCTATGTGTTATCAACTGCCCGCACTAATGAGCGAGGGTACAGCGATTGTTATCTCGCCATTAATAGCTTTAATGAAAAACCAGGTCGATCAGCTCAGGGCATTCGGCGGATCGGACAGTATAGCACATTTTTTAAATTCATCACTAACCAAGGCTGATATTGCCCGCGTTAAGGAAGATGTTTTAAGCGGCGTAACAAAATTGTTATATGTTGCACCGGAATCACTCACCAAGCAGGAAAACGTTGATTTTTTACGCCTTAACCAGGTATCATTCGTGGCTGTGGATGAGGCGCACTGTATTTCGGAATGGGGCCATGATTTCCGCCCTGAATACCGTAAGATAAGGCAGGTGATCAGTAATATTGGTGATAATATTCCAATTATCGCGCTAACCGCAACAGCTACGCCAAAAGTTCAGCAGGATATTCAGAAAAACCTGCAGATGAACAACGCGACCATCTACAAATCATCCTTTAACAGGTCGAATTTATTTTACGAGGTACGTGCAAAACGCAACGTAATAAAGGAGATATGCAAGTTTGTTAAGCAAAACCAGGGAAAATCGGGCATAATATATTGCCTGAGCCGCAAAAAGGTGGAGGAAGTTGCCGAAGTATTGAACCTGAACGGCGTAAAAGCTTTGCCATACCATGCGGGGCTTGATCCTAAAGTACGGGCCGACACACAGGATAAATTCCTGATGGAAGATGTGGATGTTATCGTAGCCACTATCGCTTTCGGTATGGGTATAGATAAACCCGATGTGCGTTACGTGATACACCATGATGTGCCTAAGAGTATGGAAGGCTACTACCAGGAAACAGGCCGGGCCGGGCGTGACGGCGGCGAAGGTGTATGCGTGGCATTTTATTCGCAAAAGGATATTGATAAACTGCAAAAGTTTATGAAGGATAAACCTGTTTCGGAACGTGAAATAGGTACGCAGATACTAAAAGAAGTTATTGATTACGCGGAATCATCAGTTTGCCGCCGCAAGCAGTTATTGCACTATTTCGGGGAGAATTTCCACGAGGACAATTGCGGCAATATGTGCGACAATTGCAGCACGCACAAAACTTATTTTGACGGCGAGGCACAATTGCACAGGGCATTAAGCCTGATAAAACAAATAGGCGAGAAGTTTGACGATCATCATATCATCAGCATACTGATGGGCGAGGATAACGCGCAGATCCATAATTACGAGCATCACTTACTGCCTGCGTTTGGCGCGGGTAAGGAAGATGGCGAAAACCTGTGGAACTCGTTATTGCGCCAGGCTTTGCTAAACAACTTTTTATCAAAGGATATTGACCAATACGGCCTGTTGCGTTTAACAGAAACCGGTGAGGCTTTTATAGATAACCCGTACAGCATCCGCTTTACGATGAACAGCCCGATTGAGGCAGCAGATGATGACGACCCTGAAGATGGCCCAAAACAGGGCGGAGGTGCTTTAGATGCCGAATTATTGCAGATGCTGAAGGATCTGCGTAAAAAATTGGCCAAGCAAAAAGGGTTACCGCCGTTCGTGATATTCCAGGACCCTTCACTGGAAGAAATGTGTACACATTACCCCATCAATACCGAGGAGCTAAAACAAATATCGGGAGTGGGGGCAGGTAAGGCATTGAAATTTGGGCCGCCGTTTGCGGAACTGATCAACAAATATGTGGAGGATAATGATATCGACCGCCCGATAGATATGGTGATCAAAAGCGCTGCCAACAAATCTGCGCTTAAGGTGTACATTATCCAAAATATCGACCGTCATCTTAACCTCGAAGATATCGCGGCCTCAAAAGGCTTAAGCTACGAGGAGATTTTGAAGGAAGTTGAAACCATTGTTAATTCGGGTACCAAACTGAACCTTAACTATTACATAGACGAGGTAATCGACGAAGATAAACAGGAAGAAGTATTTGATTACTTCCGCACTGCGGAGATCGATTCCATTGATGATGCCCTGGTTGATTTAGGCAGTGATGATTACACTTACGAAGAAGTACAGTTGATGCGCATAAAATTCATGTCGGAATTGGGGAATTAGGGAACTAATTGATCTTATTAAATAAGTGAAAGCCTTTAGATGAAAGTTTAGAGGCTTTTGTTATTAAATTCCTTCAGAACGAAACTTACGAAGTTTCTAAAACTTCGTAAGTTTGATAAAACAATGGCAGGCTATTCAGAAACTCCGCTGGCAAAGAAATTAGGCATAAAACCGGGCTTTACAGCAACCCTGGTCAACGCACCCAACTATTACTTCGGCCTGTTCAATGATATGCCTGTCGATGTCAATTTCAGCAATAACCATGGCTTGCAAAAAGATTTTATCCATTTCTTCACGAAAGAGAAGTCGGCCTACGAAAGCCTGCTGCCCGGATTAAAACAACAGTTAAAGCCCAACGGCATGATATGGGTGTCGTGGCCTAAAAAGGCATCCAAAGTTATTACAGATATTACTGAAGATATTATCCGCAAGTACGCCCTGCAAATTGGCCTTGTTGATATAAAAGTTTGTGCAGTTGATGAAGTGTGGTCGGGTTTGAAGCTGGTAATCCCGGTTAAAGACAGGGTTTAAGTTAAAAGCTGCTCAAAAAAGCCACGTATTTGTTTTTCACGGTCCACATAATGTATCTCTAAAATCCAGTCCCTTTTATTGCCGTTCGCATCAGGTAAAAACGTATCGTTATGATTTTCAGGATGCACGTATAAATTATAATTATTTGGCTCCAGCTTCTCATGCGAGAATTTGCCGATGAGGTGCCCGCCAATTTTCTCCGCCAAACTCCCAGCCGTAGTTTTTAGCCTGGTTTAAGAGGTAACTATAAAATTCTGCACCTGTTAGCAGTTTGCTTTTCAAACCACTGCTTAGCCTCCTGCCATGCTATTTCTACATCATTTTTTAATTTGTGTTTATATGGGTCGTTACCAATAACGTAGGTACGGCCCAGGTCGGCTTCCCATTCTTCAAACACCGGCCCAAAATCAAAGAAAACTATGTCATCGTCCTGTAGGATGAGGTTAGGCGGGTTTTCATTATATGGCATAAGGGTATTCGGCCCGCAGCGAATAATTCTTTTATGCCAGTACGTATCAATACCATATAACTCAAAAGCCAGTTCCAGTATCTCTGTATTTAGATCTTTCTCAGATTTTCCCGGGGACTACCAGCCTGCGCTCTCCGGCGGTTTTAAATAACTCTTCGGCTTTTTGTTCGGCTTCAATTAAGCGGGCTTTTACATCATCCATAGGTATAAGTCATTCAAGTGTTTTTTTATGGCCTGCTCCTCTTCAATAATATTGTATAATCTTCAGAATTCATAACTTTATTGCTCATTATATTACCATGCCTAAGATAGAACTTTCACGCGTTAGCGGCGATTATGGTTTTGATGCCACAGATGAATACGGCCACATTATTAAAATGGACAGCAACCCCCAAAGTGGTGGCGAGGATTATGGCGCGCGCCCTATGCAGATGCTTTTAATGGCTTTGGGTGGATGCTCGGCTATTGATGTGCTTGGTATCCTGAAAAAGCAGCGCCAGGAGGTGAGGGACTATAAAATGATCATCAACGGCGACCGTGAACTCAATGTAGAACCATCGTTATGGAAAGATATTGATATCGAGTTCCACTTATATGGAAATATCGACCCGGAAAAAGCCCAAAAAGCGGCTGATCTCTCTATAGGTAAGTATTGCTCGGTAGCTGCAACTTTAGTGAAAGCAGGAGCTGAAATTAAATACAAAGTATTTGTACACCCTTAATAATAATATTATTAGATATTATAATAATATATCGCTTTCTTTTTTTTTTTCCTTGTTAAAGGCGCTCCGTGCTAGTTAAAAATTTCATAATTTAAGTATGAAATTTTGATGAAAATTTAATTTTTTCACCTAATTACACTACAAAAGTGTACATTTTTAAATTCATTGCCCCGGCGTTATTCCTTATCAAAATATGTATTAATATAGCAATAAGAGTTTGGTTGTATGTATTGTTTTACAGCAGGTTATCTCCTAATAAATTTATCAGCTATATCAAAGATCAGCTAAAAAAGTTTAGTGGCACCGATGTTGTTAACTATGGGAAAGTCATATCCTATAAAAATTAAAAGGGATAAAAACTCACAAATGACAACTATTATGAAATCAAAATTTAAAAAAGCCTCGCTACTTTTAACCGGAGTTATGGTAGGCGGCAAACTATTCGCACAAACTCCCGATACCTCCGCAATGAGAATTGACAATAGTAATTATGTTCAGCCATTCTCACATGGCGGATTACGCACATTCTCGATCGGTTTTGAGGGTGGATTATTAACCCCTTACACTATTTTCAGCCCGGGGCAACAGGATTTTAAATCACCGCACCAGGAAGTTGGTTACGGTGGATTTATAAAAGATGAGATCATCCCGGGTTTGGGCATCCAGGCCGACTTCATGGCCGGTAAAGTTAGCGGCGCAATAACTGCGGTTGATCAGGGTACAGGGTCGTATACCAGCTTCAGTACAAAAATTCATTATTCATATGATTTAACGGCTGATTTTACCCTGGCAAATATTAATTGGGGTACTAAAAAGAGTTTTATCCAGCCTTACATATCAGTAGGTACCGGGATGATGAATTATACCGCAACACTAACGCAAAACGGTGTTCCTGCAACAGGCAATGCACAAAATGATTTCTACATCCCAGTAGGTGCGGGTTTTAAAATTAACCTTGCTACAGGCGTTAACCTTGATTTAGGTTACCAGGTGGATTTTGTTAATGCTGATGATTTTGATGGTTTAGTAGTAGGTAATAACAACGACAGGTTTAGCTATGCACACGTAGGTTTGGAATTTGCATTGGGTGCACGTTCAAAACCACAAATGGCTACTTATAACCCTGTTAATTCAATGCGTACCGAGTATTTAATGGATGACCAGCGCTTACAAATACAAGTTAACCAGGAAAAAGCGGAAAATGCGCAATTGCAAAGCAGTTTGAATGCAACCAATTCTAATTTGGCTACCACTAACGCTACGCTTGCAAAACTGACAACAGACTCTGACGGAGACGGTGTACCTGATTATTATGACAAGTGCCCTAATACGCCTCCTAATACCCCTGTTGATGGTTCAGGTTGCCCGCTGCCAGTTAAAAAACCGGATGTTAAGGTTTATGTAACCCAGGAAGATCAAAAAGTAGTTAACGAAGCTGTAAAAAATCTTGAATTTGATTTTGGTAAAGCAACAATTCGTGAACATTCTGATGAAAGCTTAAATAAATTAGCCAGCCTGCTGGTAAGTAAAGGATTTAGCTTAAAATTATCAGGTTATACAGATAACGTTGGCTCAGTTTCAGCTAACCTGAGATTATCAAAAGCACGTGCAGAGTCAGTAAAAACATACCTTTCACAACAAGGCGCTGATCCGTCAAAGATCACTGCTGAAGGTTATGGCAAGTCTAACCCAATCGCGTCAAACAAAACTGATAAGGGTCGCCAGATCAACCGCCGTGTTGAGTTTAGCATGTTTTAATATCAAACCACTTATATAGCAAGCCGCCCTGGTAATCCGGGGCGGCTTTTCTATTATATCAAAATTACAGGCTGAAAAATTCGAAAAGCGAACCAAAATAAGCATCGTTCCAGCCTTCGGTCATGTCCTCGTAATCGCTGTCGGGGATATTTGTGTGCCTTAATTCTGCCGAAGTCCCGTTCTTGTCCGGGTGCAATTTAATGGTGACAATGGATTCAGCTTCCTGCCCATCGAAATACCACTGCTGTACTATTTTTTTGCCTTCCTCAAATTCAAGATTTTTACCCACAATACTGCCATCCCACATTGAAAATTCTGAACCTGGCTCTGTCGACATTTGCGCAGGCTCACCTGTCCATAATTCGATGGTAAGCGGGTTGGTTAGGGCGGTATAAATTTCTTCGGGCGTTGCCGGTAGGGTATAGTATTTCTTATAATCTTTCACAAGGCAAATTTAGCCAAATTATGCTACAGGGCCTATGGGAAGTACTGTTTTCCCATAAACTTCGTTCAAAAGATTGGCAATACCGGTATAAATAGCCGATAACCCGCAAATTATACCTTCATAACCTGCAAACTGACTAAGGTTTTTGTTGCCGGTTTCCTCACTTATTGCTAATAAAATAAACAATATGGTGAGCGAGCCGAACACAAATTGGAGTGCCCTGTTTAATTTCAAGGTGCCGAAAAACATTAAAAACGTAAACAAACCCCACATGCCCAAAAACGCAGCCATGCCTGATTCGGAGGTTTTAGGTATCCATCCTAATGAAGGCATTACGATCAGTCCGACTAATGACAGCCAAAAGAAACCGTAAGAAGTAAATGCTGTTAATCCGAAGGTATTGTTCTTTTTGGCCTCAATAATACCCGCGATCACTTGCGCCAGGCCGCCGTAGAAAATACCCATAGCCAGGATCATAGAACTGATGTCAATAAAACCGGCTTTTGTAAAATTTAACAAAACGGTTGTCATGCCGAAGGCACACAGGCCCAAAGGTGCAGGATTGGCAATGCCATCCTTTGCAGGTACAGGAACAGTTGGAATCATGATGTATTGGTTTTAATTGGATTTACATGCAATTTATAGCTTTAAATCGAATTAGCAAATTTTTTCCAAAACGATAACTTATCTTTAGCGTTCATCATTCATATGCAGAAATTAGTACTGATACGTCACGGCGAAAGTGTATGGAACCTGGAGAACCGTTTTACAGGGTGGACAGATGTCGACCTTTCGCCAACCGGTGTTGAACAGGCAAAACTCGCCGGGCAATTATTAAAGCAGCGTGGCTATAACTTTGACGAGGGCTTTACATCGTACCTGAAGCGTTCGATAAAAACACTACATATAGTATTGGAGGAATTAGATGATTTATGGATACCAGTACAAAAATCATGGCGGTTGAACGAGCGTTTCTATGGGGCTTTGCAAGGTTTGAATAAAGATGATACTATTGCCAAATACGGCGCTGAACAGGTAGAAAAATGGCGCCGAGACCTCAACGAGTATCCGCCTGCCATCACCAAAGAAGACGAACGTTATCCCGGCCACGACCTGCGCTATAAGGAGCTTACTGAACGTGAATTACCCCTGACGGAAAATTTAAGTGAAACGATGGACAGGGTACTGCCATTCTGGAACGAGGTGATCGTACCCTCCATCCGTAAAAACCAAAAAGTAATTATATGCGCCCATGGTAACAGCCTGCGCGCGCTGATAAAATACATTGATAACCTGAGCGATGAGCAGGTGAGTAAACTGGAGTTACCAACCGCCGTGCCCCTAATTTATGAACTGGATGAAGGCTTGAACAGGATAAGGCATTATTATTTGGAGTGATTTTGCAAACTGTTAAAAATCCTAATGCATCAGTGTGTGACTGAAACATTAGGATTAGGTAAGACCGGTAAATACGAAGCCTTAAGTGAATTTATTATCCTGTTATTGTAGAAAAAAATCAACCTCGCCGTTTGATGAGCTTGGGTTTATAACTTCAAAAGCTAAATGCCCCGTCGGCGTTTTAGTTTGCGGGTTTTTTACTGTCCAATTAAGAGCGGGCGGATTAGTGCCGGCAGTAGTAATGCAGTTAATGGCTGTCATTTTTAAAACAGGATCTTTCGGAAAAGCGAGGTAGGTGTTTGTGTAAGCTTCCTGATCTTCAACTAATCCGGTAGCTAATGTAGTGCGTGTAAAAGTTACATCGGCGGCAGGGTAACCAACAAAAGATTCTGTGTAAGTAAAAGAATTTGCAGTATAAGAGACTAACTCAATAACGCCGGTAAGCTGCGTTCCGGGTTTAACAGGCAAAAACGTCCCATGATGATAAGTAGGCCCTTGCCCATCAAGGTTATCATTAAAATACCAATTTGCAATTGTCCAGCTGCCACTTTCCCATTGCAGTACGGGTTGACAAGCTCCGCCATCTAAAGCATTCCACCAAAAAATTGTGGAGTCTAATGGCGGAGTGGATGGAACGATCCAAGTGGTAGAGAAGGATTTGATCGTATCTCCCGCAGGCAGATCAGCAGAAGCATAACTCGCGCCATCATCATAATTTTCATTAAGAGATGGTTTAGACGGCGGTGCCGGCTTTACCGTATTATTTTTTGAACAACTAAAAAAAATAATGGCAACAATCAGAGGAATAAAAAGTAGGTTTTGATTTTTCATAGGTAATTGGTTTTGTGTGTAATGTGTTTACCAAATGTAATAGGTAACTAAACGATAGGTCATGTAAATCACCGCGCAAACGTTTGATGTATTGGATGTATGCGCTTGCCAAAAAAACCGGTATGAAGAGTTTATGGGGACAGAGTGAGTATGGCATGGATTCCTATCCTGTAAATCACTACGCAAACGTTTGATGTATTGGATATATGCGCTTGCTAAAACACCAGGTTAAGGGGCTGAACAGGATAGGCATTATTACCTGGAGACACAACAGTCGCAAACTATCATTATCAGCAAGTTCAGTCAACATACTGAAGCGATATCTAAAATAACGAAACTAATCTCTAACCACTAATCTCTAATCACTTTAATATGGCTTCATACTGCCGCAGCTACAGGCGCAATTAGGGTCGCTGGCACCAAGCAGCTTTAAAAAGTGTTTGTAGAAACCGATACGGTCGTTCATGCTTTGCATATTGTCGCCTTTATTGCATTCCACATCGCCGTTGATGATATTGGTGGTCATTCCAAAACCGGGTGTGCGACCCTTAGCTTTGTCAGCGGCATTAGGTTGCCACTTGCCGGTCATTACATCATGTGCAGATGGTTTATTGGTCTGTGGTGTCATCCAAAAATAAATAGCGGTTTTAAAGGCTACTACAGGGTCGGCCTGCACCAGGTCGGGGTTATTCAGCAATATATTCTTATTGCCAAAAATGCAATCGGAGGCATAGCCATAATTACCATTATAGCTGATCTGCATTGGCCCGCGGCCATAATATTTTTTACCTTTTACAGCAGGATAGTCATCATTGTCGGCAACGTAGGTTAGCGAAGTGTTTAATTCATGGGTGTACATCAGCCCATCGTTGTACTGGCCATCCTGTCCGTGGCGTGTTTCGTGGGATATTTGCGCAAAGAAAGCAGCCAGTTCCTTTTTATTGGTTTGCATATCTTTTTCGCTGCAAAAGTTACTATAGTCGACTATATATGATGAATCAGGTTTAGCTTTTGCCCAGGCTTCGTTCCAGTCCCCGTCCTGGCGGATGATGGTCGACTTTCCTGTGGTTTTGTCGGTACGGATAAACTGGTAAACGGATGTCGCCCTTCGGGTAACCTTAACTTTAATATTACTTAACTGGTTTACTGCCGATATTAAAGCGCTGTAGCTGTAAAATTTATCGCGCATAGGGAACAGCTCATTGAACTGTTTTTCGCTCAATATACTGCTTATCGGGGTTTTCCCGGGATTGTTTGAGGATTTGGAATTGAGCAGGAGTGCCGTTATCGCTATTACTGTAATGACCTTTATGAAGATGATAGACCGCATTTGTTTTGTTTTACTCATTATAACAGCTTATTAGTAAACAGGTTTAAATTAAATATATTTTAAATGTATTTTTAAAAATCCAATAAGAGCGATCTCATATGAAAATATATACTAAAACAGGTGACAAGGGCTTAACTTCATTGATCGGCGGGACGCGGGTTCCCAAGCATCACTTGCGTATTGAAAGTTACGGAACGGTTGATGAACTTAATTCTTACATCGGCTTGATACGCGACCAGGATATTGCCGTTCATCATAAGGATGTATTAAAACATATACAGGATCGTTTATTTACCATAGGGGCAACGCTTGCCGCTGATCCGGAGCGATCAAAAATGATAATCCCGGATATTCATTTGGAAGATATTGAGTTACTGGAAAAGGAAATGGATGCTATGGATGAGCAATTGCCACCGTTAAAACATTTTATTTTACCCGGGGGTAATAATGCCATTTCATTTTGCCATATTGCCCGCTGTGTTTGCCGCCGTGCCGAACGCATTGTGGTGCATTTGGCCGAAGAAAGTACAGTGGACGAAAAAGTGAACATTTATCTGAACAGGCTGAGTGATTACCTGTTCACTTTGGCACGAAAAATCGGTAGCGACCATAATGTGCCTGAAAATAAATGGATACCAAGAAATTAATTTTTTTAGCAAAGAAATCTTGATAATCAATATAAAAATATTATACTTTTGCGAAAAAGTAATTTAGTGTAAATATTATAAAAATAAGATATGTACTGGACACTTGAACTGGCATCTCACCTTGAAGATGCACCCTGGCCCGCAACAAAAGATGAATTAATTGACTACGCCATACGCTCGGGCGCACCTGTTGAGGTTATTGAAAACCTGCAGGCGCTGGAAGACGATGGTGAACCTTATGAGAATATTGAAGAGATATGGCCGGATTACCCGACCAAGGATGACTTCTTTTTCAACGAAGATGAATATTAGTTGGCGATATTGATTTTGTAAAAACCTGCATTAGCAGGTTTTTTTGTTTTTCATATATTTTTTTGGAACAGTTTTGGTATAAATAACAATACATTTATCATATCAACTTAAAACTTAAAAAAATGAGAGGTTTACTTTACATTATTGCCGTTATCCTGATCATAGGATGGGCAATTGGCGTTTTCTTTTATTCAGTCGGCGGATTGATCCACGTGTTATTGGTAATAGCTATTATCGCTTTACTTTTAGGATTGATCAGGAGGGCCTGAGAAAAATAAATTAAAAGTTTATATAGCCATTTGCCATCAGGCAGATGGCTTTTTGTTTAATATGGTTTCGGCAATGGCTATATCTTCAGGAAACGTGATCTTAATATTTTCATAACTGCCCTCAACAAGGTTTATTGCCATGTCCGCGCTCTCAACTACACTGGCATCATCAGTGAATTTTGTATCAAAATCCTGTTGGTAAGCTTTTTTAAGCTGGGCGAATTGAAAAGTTTGCGGGGTTTGGATCAGGTAGATATCTTCACGTAATAAGCTTACCGAATGATCGCCTTTCATTTGCCTTACCGAATCCCGGCTTTTTACTGCGACAATTGCATTGCCATTTTTTGCCGCATAGGTATAGGAATGATCGATAATTAGTACAGGGGTAAGCGGCCTCACAGCATCATGAATTGCAACTATCGAATTTTCATCTTCAATAATAGTTAAACCATTTTTAACAGAATGGAACCTGTTTTCGCCACCCTTTACCAGTTGATGGGGTATAGTAAAGATGTGTTTGGTGCATAATCCCTTCCAATACTCATGGTAGTCATTATGTAATACTAAAATAATTTGTGGAGAAGATGCACAGTTGTAAAATGCATTTAGGGTATGCATTAAAACCGGCAAACCGTTTAGCAATAAAAACTGCTTGGGCAAAGCACTGTTCATCCGCGTGCCCGAGCCGCCGGCTACAATAATCGCGTAATTATGATTGGATGTGAGATGTGGGGTGTGGGGTGTGAGACCGGAAGTACTCATATGGTTGATAATAAAAATGTGAGATTTGGTTTTGTCTCAAATCTCACATCTAATATCTCAAATCTAACTAAATAATCAACATAGCATCACCATAGCTATAAAAGCGGTATTTCTCTTTTACGGCAATTTCATAGGCATTCATCACATTTTCGTAACCGCCAAACGCGCTTACCATCATCAACAGGGTTGATTCAGGCGTGTGGAAGTTGGTGATCATGGAATTAGCAATGCTGAAATCGTATGGGGGGAAAATGAACTTGCTGGTCCAGTCGTTAGCGGACTTTAATGTTTTATTGGCGGATACAGCCGACTCAATAGCGCGCATGGAGGTGGTACCTACGGCACAAATACGTTGTTTACGCTCAATACCACGGTTCACAATATCCGCCTGCTTTTGCTCAATAATGAATTGTTCCGAATCCATTTTATGCTTGGTAAGGTCTTCTACCTCAACGGGGCGGAAAGTGCCTAAACCAACGTGTAAAGTAACTTCAGCAAACTCAACACCTTTTAGTTCAAGGCGTTTCATCAGTTCACGGCTAAAGTGTAAGCCAGCGGTAGGGGCGGCAACTGCGCCTTCATGCTTGGCAAATATGGTTTGATAACGCTCCTTATCTTCAGCGGTAGCTTTGCGTTTAATATATTTTGGCAGCGGTGTTTCGCCTAATATCTCCACGTTACGGCGGAATTCTTCATCAGTACCGTCGAACAGGAAACGGATAGTACGCCCGCGCGATGTGGTGTTGTCAACCACCTCGGCTATCAGCAGGTCGTCATCACCAAAATATAGTTTATTGCCTACGCGTATTTTACGGGCCGGGTCAACCAGCACATCCCAAAGGCGAAGCTCTTTATTCAGTTCCCTCAATAAAAAAACCTCGATGGTAGCGCCGGTTTTCTCCTTATTGCCGTACATACGTGCCGGGAAAACTTTAGTATTGTTCAGGATCATTACATCTTTATCGTCGTAATAATCCAATACATCTTTAAATATTTTATGTTCAATTTTACCCGAATCCTTGTGTAAAACCATTAAACGGGCTTCGTCTCTGATCTCCGACGGATTGTTTGCAATTAAAGAGTCAGGTAAATTGAATTTGAATTGAGATAATTTCATGCTTATCTATGTGAATTTTCAGGGCGCAAATTTATAAATTTTTTTGGTGATTTCGCTGATTATTTTATAAGGATATCACCGATTTATTACAATTGATTCCACCGATTGTTTGTCTTGTAGCCGGTGCAAAATAAATTGTAACTTAAACCCGGTAGGTGCGTCTAAAATATAATTAAGGGCCAAAATCAAATATTATCGGTGTAATTAGTATAAATCAGTGCAATCAAAACAACAATCGGTGTAATCTATATATATGATATTTTTCAAACTTTTTAGGGAAAGCTTTCTGTTCGCCTTTGACGCGCTCAGGCAAAATAAGTTGCGTACGTTGCTCTCTTTACTGGGTGTAACTATCGGTATATTTACTATTATAGCGGTTTTTTCAGCTGTTGATACCTTGCGCAATAACTTGCATCAAAGTGTTGACAAGCTGGGCAATAATAGCGTTTACATTGGCAAATGGCCCTGGATGGGCAGTAATGATTTCCCCTGGTGGAAATACATGCAGCGCCCGGTTCCAAACTTCCGCGATTATGACGCACTGGAAAAACGCTTTACCGATGCCGACGGTATCTCTTACGAAATAGCTTTCGACAGCCGAACCATTAAATACCAGAGCCATACGGTTAGCGGTGGCCAGATCAACGCGGTTAGTTATGATCATTATAAAGTATGGAATTTCGACCTTTCAGATGGACGGTATTTTACCGAGATGGAAGCGAAAAATGGGGAACCTGTGGCGGTTATAGGTAACGATATAGCTACAGGTTTGTTCCCCAATGGAACTGCGGTTGGCAAAGAGATAAAAGTAATGGGGCGATATGTGACCATTGTAGGCGTATTTACTAAAGAAGGCGATGATATGCTGGGTAACAGCGATGATAAAAACGTATTATTGCCTATAAATTTTGCAAAAGATATTGTTGACGTTCAAAATGATAATTATCAACCCCAAATAGTTGTAAGAGGCAAGAAGAATGTGAGCTATGAACAGATAAATAGCGAATTAGAAGAGGCCATGCGCTCCATAAGGCGGTTAAAACCTAATGAAGCCGACAATTTTGAACTGAACAGCAGTACAATACTGGCAAACGGGCTCGACCAATTATTTAGTATTATGGATGTGGCGGGCCTAATTATCGGCGGGTTTTCAGTATTGGTTGGTGGGTTTGGTATTGCCAATATAATGTTTGTATCGGTGAAGGAACGTACAAACATTATAGGTATACAAAAATCATTGGGCGCTAAAAACTATTTCATCCTGCTGCAATTTTTGATCGAATCGATAGTGCTTTGTTTGATGGGCGGCCTGATCGGGTTAGGCTTTGTTTTTTTAACTACACTGGCCATAGAGGCCGCTGCACATATAAAAATTGTATTGGGATTAAACAATATTATCTGGGGTATCGGCACCTCGGTTAGCATTGGGCTCATATCGGGTATAATCCCGGCATATTCCGCTTCCAGGCTCAACCCCGTGGAGGCTATCCGCTCAAATTAAAATAGCTGTTTGCTAATATTTGTGGGTTAAATTAACAAATTCGTAATAATAGCTTTATTTAAGGCTTCCTTTGGGTAATTTTTTACAATTGCAGGGATAAAACCGGGCTATTAATAATACAGATTTACTACATTTGTGCCTTACAAATACTTCTATGTCTGACACAGCTCAATTAAAATTTGGTGATAAAACTTACGATCTGCCTGTTATTGAGGGATCGGAAGGCGAAAAAGCTATTGATATATCGAAACTAAGAGACCTTACCGGTTTGGTTACGCTGGATATCGGTTACAAAAACACCGGTGCCACGCAAAGCGCTATTACATTTCTGGATGGCGAACTGGGCATATTAAAATACCGTGGTTATCCCATAGAGCAGCTGGCATCACAGTCGTCATTTATCGAGGTAGCCTATTTATTGATCTACGGCGAATTACCGACAGAAGAACAGCTTACGAAATTCAACTTTGATTTAAGTCATCACACTTTGGTGCATGAGGACATGAAGAAGTTTTTTGACGGCTTCCCGTCAAAATCACACCCTATGGGGCAATTAAGCTCGCTGGTGTGTTCTTTGTCTGCTTTCTACCCAGAGTCGTTAAAACAAAATCAAACGCCTGAAGAGCTTAATTTAAGCATTATAAAGGTGCTTGCCAAAATGCCGACCATCGTATCATGGATATATAAAAAATCATTAGGCCACCCGTATATCTACCCGCAGAATAAATACGATTATGTTACCAATTTCCTGAACATGACCTTCGGCCAACGTACCGAGGTGGTGGAAATTGACCCGGTGATCGTAAATGCGATGAACACCCTGTTGATACTGCATGCTGATCATGAGCAGAATTGCTCTACTTCGACTGTACGTATCGTAGGTTCATCGGCATCAAATATTTATGCTTCCGTATCGGCAGGTATATCAGCCTTGTGGGGCCCGCTGCATGGCGGCGCAAACCAGGAAGTAATTGAGATGCTGCAAAAAATACAGGAAGACGGTGGTGACACCGATAAATGGATAGCCAAGGCAAAAGATAAAAATGATCCGTTCCGTTTGATGGGCTTTGGCCACAGGGTTTATAAAAACTTTGATCCGCGTGCCAAGATCATTAAAAAAGCATGTGATGATATTTTAGATAAGCTGGGTATTGATGATGAGGTGCTGGAAATAGCCAAAAAACTGGAAGAAGTAGCCTTAAAGGATAAATATTTCATCGACCGTAAATTATACCCAAATGTGGATTTCTACTCAGGTATCATTTATCGTGCATTAGGCTTTCCTACCGATATGTTTACCGTATTGTTCGCGCTTGGCCGTTTACCCGGCTGGATAGCACAATGGAAGGAAATGAAGGAACATAAAGAACCGATTGGCCGCCCGCGCCAGATATATACCGGCGCCACCAACCGCGAATTTGTTGACATAAAGAACAGGTAATTACTGAATAAGGCCCCGCTCAACGGGGCTTTATTGTACATAATAAAATGAGAAGAAGGATATTTATAGCCGGATGCCTGTTATTAACCCAAACTTTTTTGTTTGCACAGGTAAGGGTAACATTTGTAAGCGGCAGCATACCGGCATTTAAAACAGCAGTAAGAAATGTTTTTTTAGCGGGCGATTTTAACAACTGGAACCCCGGCGATTCCACATGGCAATTGAAACAATTACCTACCGGGAATTATGAGTTGATGAAAAATATGCCCAAGGGCAATTATAGTTTTAAGGTAACCAAAGGAAGCTGGGATATGGTTGAAAGCAATGTATCGGGCCAGGATAAAGGCAATAGGGATTTGACCATTAATCATGATACGACGGTAACTATTAATGTAGAGGGTTGGAAAGACGATCATCCTGCACAGGAAAAAAAGCATACGGCCAGTCCTAATGTGCACATCATCAGCGAAAAATTTGAGATACCCCAGCTAAACCGGGAACGGAGAGTATGGATATACCTGCCTGCTGATTATGCTACATCGCGCAAAAAATACCCGGTAATTTATATGCACGACGGGCAGAACCTGTTTGACGAATATACCGCAGGCTACGGCGAGTGGGGCATTGATGAAATAATGGACAAGATACCCGCTGATAAGCAATGTATTATAGTAGGGATAGACCATGGCGGTGATTATCGTATAACAGAGTATGATCCTTATGATTCAAAATACGGCAAAGGCAGGGGAGATGATTATGTTGATTTTTTGGCTAAAACACTCAAGCCTTATATCGATAAAAACTACCGAACAAAAAAGGATGCGAAATATACTACCATAGCAGGCAGCTCAATGGGTGGGTTGATCTCAGCTTATGCCGTGCTTAAATACCCGGATGTTTTTGGCAACGCGGGTATATTTTCTCCTGCCTTTTGGATAGCGCCAGATATTTATACTTATGCCCAAAAGCAAAATATCTCAGCTAAGACCCGTTTCTATTTTATTTGCGGTGATATTGAAAGCACGGATATGGTGCCCGATATGCAGCGCTTTGCCGCTATTTTACGCACTAAGGGAAGCAGCGATAAAAACACACCCGCCGTTATTATGGCCGGTTACAAACACAACGAAAAACAGTGGAACACGGATTTCCCCGCGTTTTACAACTGGCTGATAAACGGTTATTAAAAATCTACCAATTATATATACCTATGAATGAAGAGATCAGCATTAAAAAAGACGGGGAGATAATCGCCGGGGCCAAAGGCATAAAGGAAATTCAAACCCCAATAAAAGCGGGCCTTAAAACCAAGCAGGGCATAGTGGAGAACTGGCTGCCGCGATATACCGGCCGGCCTTTAGATGATTTCGGTAAATACATCATACTTACCAACTTCTCGCATTACATCCAATTATTTTCACAGTGGAACGATAATGCCCCGGTAATGGGTTTGGAAAAGCCTATGCAAAGCGTAACCGCCAATGGCATTACCATTATAAACTTTGGAATGGGCAGCTCGGTAGCGGCCACGGTGATGGATCTGTTAACTGCCATTACTCCGAAAGCAGTTATTTTCCTTGGAAAATGTGGTAGCCTGAAAAAGAAAATAAATGTAGGCGATTTAATATTGCCAATAGCCGCCATAAGGGGCGAAGGTACCTCCAATGACTACATGCCTGCTGAAGTTCCGGCACTGCCTGCTTTCGCATTGCAAAAAGCCATCTCAACAACCATACGCGATTACCAGCGCGACTATTGGACCGGTACCTGTTATACCACCAACCGCAGGGTTTGGGAGCATGACAAGGCATTTAAAAGGCTGTTAAAGAAGCTTCGGGCTACTGCCGTTGATATGGAAACTGCTACTATTTTTGTAACTGGTTTTGCCAATAAAATTCCTACGGGTGCCTTGTTGCTGGTTTCCGATCAGCCGATGATACCGGAAGGTGTTAAAACTGCTGAAAGTGATTCCAAGGTAAATGAGCAATTTGTTGAAACACACCTGCATATCGGTATTGAGTCATTAAAACAATTGATAAATAATGGCCTTACAGTAAGACACCTGAAGTTTTGAGGTAGAGGTCATTGGTTTTGACCGATAAAAGTATTTCCTCCAATAATATATCGGCACAGAAAGCTATTTTTGCCCATATACTGAACAACACGCAATATGTGGTACGATAATATCCTCCAAACCATAGGCAATACGCCCATGGTGAAACTAAATAAAATAACCTCTGTTATCCCGGCTACGGTTTTGGCTAAAATCGAGACTACAAATCCCGGCAATTCCATCAAAGACCGTATGGCCCTGAAGATGATAGAAGATGCCGAAAAAAGTGGCAAACTAAAACCCGGTGGTACCATTATTGAAGGCACATCCGGCAATACGGGTATGGGATTAGCCATTGCGGCAGTTATCAAAGGCTATAAATGTATTTTTACCAGTACTGATAAACAATCCAAGGAAAAATTTGATGCGTTACGCGCCTTTGGAGCGGAGGTGATCGTTTGTCCAACCAACGTCGACCCGGAAGACCCGCGTTCCTATTATTCCGTATCCTCACGTTTGGAGCGCGAAGTGCCTAATTCATGGAAACCGAACCAGTATGATAACCTGTCGAACTCACAGGCGCATTATGAATCTACCGGACCTGAAATATGGGAACAAACCGAAGGCAAAGTAACGCACCTGGTAGCCGGTGTTGGTACAGGGGGCACTATATCGGGTATCGCCAGGTATTTAAAAGAGCAAAATCCAAATATCAAAGTACTTGGGATAGATACTTATGGCTCTGTGTTCAAAAAATATAAGGAAACGGGAGAATTTGATAAAAATGAGGTGTACCCGTATATAACAGAAGGTATTGGTGAGGATTTTTTACCGGCAAATGTCGATTTTAACCTGATCGATCATTTTGAAAAAGTGACCGACGAGGATGCTGCTTTAATGACCCGTGAGATCGCACGTAAGGAGGGGATTTTTGCCGGAAACTCGACAGGTTCGGCCATTGCGGGGGTTATACAAATGAAGGATATGTTTAAAGAGGGTGATGTAGTGGTAGTGATATTCCCTGACCACGGCACACGTTATTTAGGCAAAATGTATAATGACGACTGGCTGCGTGACCGTGGATTTTTGAAAGACGGCAAGCTTACCGCTCATGACATCATCGCCAAAAAAGAAAGCCAGGAAATAGTGACCATCGACTGTGAAAAAACGATTTTGGAAGCCATCAATACCATAAAATCCCTTAATATTTCGCAAATACCGGTTACACAGGCAGGTATGGTGATAGGTAAAATTACAGAGAGTGATATATTGACGGCTCTGCTGGAAAATCCGTCATTAAAATCCCAGCCTATAAAGAATATCACTACTGCGCCGTTCCCTTTTGTAGATAAGAACACCTCTATCGATAAAATATCAGCAATGATCAATAAAGATAATATCGCGGTTTTGGTAGAAGATAACGGGCAAATAGAGATCATTACGCAGTACGATATTATAAATGCGATATCGTTATGATTAATGATGTTTGATTTTTTGTGATTTATTATTTTATAGTTATTCAAGAGGGATTTGCGATGGGTTTAATCCCTTTTTTATTGCATAATATTTCACTCAAACGTTTGCGTAATAAAAACAGCATGTTATTTACTAAGTTTGATAAAAGCTAAATTATCATGATCAGAAAATTACGTGTATTATTATTGTTGTTGCTATTGGTATCACCATCGCTTTTCGCCCAGACAAAAATGATCGGCCATGAAACCGACGCGCAAAAAAAAGCCCGTATGCAGTGGTGGACGGATGCCCGCTTTGGGATGTTTATCCACTGGGGTTTATATTCTTTGGCCGCACGACATGAGTGGGTAAAGCACAATGAGGCAATGACCAATGAAGAATACCAGAAATATTTCGACCAGTTTAATCCTGATATGTTCGACCCTGCAAAATGGGCGAAAGAAGCCAAAGCAGCCGGTATGAAATACGCGGTGCTAACCACCAAGCACCATGAAGGTTTTTGCATGTTCGATTCAAAATATACCGATTATAAAGTGACCAACACCCAGGCTAAACGCGACCTGGTGCGCGAATATGTGAACGCGTTCAGGGCGCAGGGTTTAAAAGTTGGGTTCTATTATTCACTGCTCGACTGGCACCACCCGGATTATACCATGGATAATTGTCACCCATTGGTGCAAAGGGATACAAGCAAAGCAAATTATGCCCGTTTAAACAAAGGGCGTGATATGGCTATATATCGCCAATACCTTATCCATCAGATCACCGAATTGCTAACAAACTATGGCAAAATAGACGTGATATGGCTGGATTGGTCGTGGAGTAAAGAGGACCAGGCAAAAGGAGTAGGGAAGGGTGCGAAGGATTGGGGATCAGTTGAATTGGTAAAGCTGATCAGGAAATTACAGCCGGGTATTATTGTAAACAACAGGCTCGACCTGGATGATTATAAAGATGGCGGCGATTTTGAAACTCCTGAACAAGTAAGCACTGCGGAATTGCAGCCTTATCGTGGCAAAACGTGGGAAACCTGCCAAACATTTTCGGGTTCATGGGGATATTACCGGGATGAAAATACCTGGAAAACCCATCGCCAATTACTCGACCTGCTGATTACCTCGGTAAGCAATGGCGGCAACCTGATATTAAACGTCGGCCCGACTGCCCGTGGCGAGTTTGACTATAGGGCTACACATGCTTTAGACAGTATGGCTTACTGGATGCACGCTAACAGTAAATCTATCTACAACTGTACTTACGCGCCTGATAGTTTTAAAGTACCTGAAGGGACAAAGCTTACCTACAATGCGGCTACCCATAAATTATATGTGCATTTGTATAATTACCCGAATGGCAAATTGGTATTGCCGGGCTATAAGGGAAAAGTAAAATATGCGCAGTTTTTAAATGATGAATCAGAAGTACTATCGACCCCGACCGATAATCAGGATATTGTCTTGAACCTTCCGGCCAAAAAACCGCCTTATGAGATACCGGTTATTGAGCTATCATTGAACTGATTTATTCCAACAGCTTTTTTGCCCTTTCAGCCGCGTAAACATGTTGAAATTCAATAGTAGGTTTAGTGAGCAGGTAAATATTGGTGCCCACTTCCCGGGATAAAGGATTATCAATGCTGCCTGTTTTTTTGTAGCTCTGCACCCAGTGCGAAACCCGTCTGGGCACATTATCATCATCATCAATATAAATAATGTAATCCGGGTCAACTGTCGGCGGCGACCATAACGTAAAGCTACTATCCAGGCTGTGTACATCCGGCAGTCCATACTGTTCGCGGTAATGATGAATGGCACCGGCCTCACCGTAATTATCAGCCCAGATAATGGTGTGCTGTTGTTGCCCGGGTGTAAGTTTTTTCCAGGTTGAATCAACTTTTCGTGCAAGTTCATCCCAGCCTAACATATCGCCGTAATCCTGGGTGGTCGGGTGCTGCTTATGATCTTCCCACGTTACAGCAAAATCAAAAACAGATAAATGCTCATGCCCGTATCTGAAAAACGCAAGTGTTTGGTTAAAAGGCAAAACAGGCAGTAACATGGGCAGCAAGGGAAGGTTCGGCACTGTTAAAAGTAAAATAACGATAGTGCGTAAAGTATAGCTTGTTTTTATCCAGCGCTCAAAAGCAAAGCCACCCGCCGCGAACAGCATAGGGTAAGCGCCAAATATATAATAGTCTTTGCCGCTCATCTCCAGCAAAAAAATAAATATGGCTATGTATGCAAAGGCTAAAAACTGGTATTTGCGAAGCTTGAAGGAGAAGATCAGGAAGAAAAACCCCGTGAGCCATAACAACAGCGCTATGCCGTTTACCAATAACTGTTGTTTTATAAAATCAAGTGGTGTTATATAATCCAGTTGTGAGCTTCGTAGTTGGCTCATGTGGGTAACTACAGGCAAATGGTGGGTAAACTGCCATATCATGTTCGGTAAAAATATGATCAGTGCTATGGCTATGGCCCCCGCTACATGTTTGTTGAGCAATAATCTCCGTTGTTTGGTACATACTAAACCGATAAGCATTGCGAACGCAAAAAAGCCCATAGTATACTTGGTAAGTAATCCAATGCCTACGGCCACGCCTAAAAAATACAGGTATTTAACTGACGAGGAGTTTATGTATTTCACTATTAAGTAAACAGTAATTACCCACCACAATTGGTCGAAAACTACCGGTTGGAAAAGATAATCAGAGGCCATAAACGCCGGGGCGAATATTAAAGAAAGACAGGCAAGCGCTATAGCAAATTTCCTGCCGCCAAATTCAACGGTAATGAGCCCTGTGAACCAAATGATAAACCCGGCAGCAATGGTACAGAATATGCGGGTGGCAAAAATCGAAGTTCCGAACAGGGTAATGGTAACTTTTGCCAGCAGGGCGATGAAAGGCGGGACTTCCTTGTAACCCCAGGCCATATGATCGGCGAGGGCAAGGTGCAGAAACTCATCACGCTGAAAGCCAAAGTGCCGCATGGCCAGCAGGTTCAGAAAAACCTTTATAGCAACAAAAATCAATATAAAGCCTGCGTAGGTTGATCTGCGGTTTTGGTACATCAAAGTTTAACGGTTGGCTAAAGATATGTTTTTGATGCGAAAGCAGAAATAAAACAGCAAAGGGTGTATGTAAAATCTTCGATATACCCTTTGCTAATGCTTTATATCCTTTTTATATCTGCGCCTAAAGCTCTTAACCGTTCGTCGATATACTGGTAACCGCGTTCTATTTGCTCAATATTGTAGATGGTTGATTTTCCCTGCGCCGATAGAGCGGCTATCAGTAACGACACCCCAGCACGGATATCGGGAGAGGTCATGGATATACCGCGTAGTTTTACCTGGTTATCCAAACCGATCACTGTGGCGCGGTGTGGATCACAAAGGATGATCTGCGCGCCCATATCCAGCAGTTTATCTACAAAAAACAGGCGGCTCTCGAACATTTTCTGGTGTATCAGCACTGAACCTTTAGCCTGGATGGCGACAACTAAAACTATACTCAACAAGTCGGGCGTAAAGCCAGGCCATGGCGAATCGGCGATAGTCATGATAGAACCATCGATAAAAGTATCTATCTCGTAATGTTCCTGTGCGGGGATGTAAATATCATCGCCCCTCAATTCCAATTGGATGCCCAAACGGCGGAATACATCGGGAATCATCCCAAGTTCCGTGTATTTTACATCTTTTATAGTGATCTCGGAACCCGTCATGGCGGCAAGACCAATGAAAGAACCAATCTCTATCATATCAGGCAGCATACGGTGTTCAGTTCCGCCTAAATATTTTACGCCTTCAATGGTCAGCAAATTTGAGCCAATGCCGCTGATCTTAGCGCCCATGCGGTTTAGCATCTTACATAATTGCTGCAAATAAGGCTCGCATGCCGCGTTATATATGGTTGTTATGCCTTCCGCTAATACAGCAGCCATCACAATATTGGCCGTACCCGTCACTGATGCCTCATCCAGCAACATATAAGTACCTTTCAGGTTACTGGCATCTACATTAAAAAATCCGTTCTCGGGATTATAATTGAACTGGGCGCCCAATTTTTCAAAACCAAGGAAATGAGTATCCAGCCTGCGGCGGCCAATTTTATCGCCACCGGGCTTTGGTATCGAGGCTTTGCCAAAACGCGCCAAAAGTGGCCCGACGATCATAATGGAACCACGCAAACCACCACCTTTCGACTTAAAAGCTTCTGAGGTAAAGAAATCCTGATCGATGTTTTTTGCTTCGAAACTATAGGTGTCAGAAGCCAGTTTTTCAACAATTACGCCCATATCGCCCAAAAGCTCTATGAGTTTGTTCACGTCCTTTATATCGGGGATATTGCTGATGGTAACCTTCTCAGGGGTTAACAATACAGCCGAAAGTATTTGTAAAGCTTCATTTTTTGCCCCTTGAGGCGTTATTTCACCTTTTAATGGCTTGCCGCCAATTATTTCAAAAGCGTTGGTCATGTTTTAGTTCGTAGTTGATAGTTCATGGATCATAGCCTTGAAAACAGGCAAATCCTCATATTGCAAAGATTAAAATAAAACTTCGGGTTACCATGAACTATGAACCATCAACCATGAACTATTTAGTACTTACGTGTGCCACCGCCGCCATTATTACGGTTGCGGTTGTTTTGGTTGTTATTGTTACGCTGGTTATTGTTGTTATTGGTATTAGTACGTGTACCACCGCCACTACCGCCACGGTTATTTTGATTGTTGGTACGGCTGCGGTTATTTTGGTTATTATTTGTCGGTGCCGGGCGGTATTCCACACGGTTAAGGTTAATGCCTTCATCAGCTTTTAATTCACCGCCAGACATGGCATACAGGTCTGCCAAAATACTTTCATCCGTTACCGAATCTTTGTTCCACTGTACATATGCCATCTTCATAAAATTGGCTATGGATTGTACCATGTATTTTTTACGTTCCGGTTCCTCAATGCTTTTGGCTTTTTCCATCATCAGCTCAATGGTTTTGCCGTAGTGCTTGTACTTTATGCGCTGATGCGGATATTTTAAAGGTTTTGGCTTTAAATGGATGGCTTCCGGCGATGGTTTGGGATATGGCGAATCCACATCTATCTGGTAATCAGATATTATATGCAGGTGGTCCCACAGTTTGTGTTTAAAGTCGGCCACATCGCGCAAATGCGGGTTAAGGAAGCCCATCAGGTCTATTACCACCTGCGCGTAGCGGTTACGTTCTTCTTTAGTAGGCAGCGCAACAATATATTTTACCATATTTTGCACGTTGCGGCCATATTCCGACAGGATCAATTTGTTCCTGGTGGAGTTATAATCAAAATTTTCAGGCATAGAATATATAGCTATGTAATTAAATATTAAAAATGAAGTATAAAATTAGCGCCGATGATCTTTTCCCATTTCAGATTTTGGGCAGGTGCTAAAGTTGATATGCTATTGAAAAGCAATACAAATATACAATTATTTATTGATTTACTGAATGATTGAATTATTGACTCAATTACTAACACAAGTAGAACAACCTTGATATTAATTGTTTAAATTAGATGTATGGCAGAGCAGCTTATTATTATTAAGGTAGATATCTACCGCTTTAGTATCCCAATGGTGCCGTTTATCATAGCTACGGGCACAATGGATTATGCACAAAATATTTTTATCCGTGTGCATATTAGTGCCGGATTTTACGGAGTGGGGGAATGTTCTGCTTTCCCGATGATAGTGGGTGAAACGCAGGATACCTGTTTAATTATGGCGCGTGAATTTGCCAGGCTTTGGATAGGACAGGATGCTTTGGATATTTCTGCCCGTTTACAGCAATTACATGATTTTACCGCCGGAAACACCACTATAAAAAGCGCTTTTGATATGGCACTCTATGATATAGCTGCTAAAAATGCCGGATTGCCTTTATATAAATTTTTAGGCGGAGAAAAGCGTAAAGTAGAAACTGACATTACGATAGGTATCAGCAATCCCGGGATCATGGCCGAAAAAGCGCTGGAATTTAAACTAAGTGGCGCACATATTTTAAAGGTGAAGCTTGGGAAAAATGCCACCGAAGATGTAGAACGCATAAAACAAATACGGCATGCAGTTGGCGATGATATGAAAATACGGGTGGATGCCAACCAGGGCTGGAGCTTTGATGCAGCCGTTTACGCTTTGCAGGCATTAGGCGAATACGACATTGAATTTTGCGAACAACCCATGCGTACATGGCACAATGACCGTTTGTATGAGCTGATGCAACTATCGCCCGTAAAGATCATGGCTGATGAAAGCGTTTATAATCACCATGATGCCCGCAGGCAGATCAGCAACAGGTTATGCGATTATATCAACATTAAACTGGCAAAATCCGGCGGGTTGTTTGAGGCAAAGAAAATTCATGACATTGCGGCTGAAAATGGTATCCCGTGCATGATGGGTGGTATGCTGGAGAGCCGCATAGCGCTGAGCGCCAAACTGCATTTTGTGTATGCCAGCCCTAATATTAAATTTTATGACATGGATACCTGCATGCTCGGACATAAAGTTGATCCTTGCGTAGGTGGGGTAACTTATGATGGTTATTTATTGAATATTGATGACAAGGTAGGTATAGGTGCGGATGCGGATGAAGAATATTTGAGGGGATGTGAGAAGATTACTATATAAAAAAATGTCATTGCGAGGATGTACGACAAAGCAATCTCGTAACTATGCATATTACGAGATTGCCACGCTATCGCTCGCAATGACAATAGTTTAATTACTAACTCCCACTCAACTCCGCGAAATATTTATGGAACAAAGGAATGGTTTCAATTCCTTTATAGTAATTGTAAATATCATACTTCTCATTTGGCGAGTGCAGGGAATCGCTATCCAAACCAAAGCCCATCAAAACGGTTTTCAAACCCAGTTCAGCTTCAAATAAAGCTACAATAGGTATGCTGCCCCCGCCACGTGTTGGGATAGGCTCTTTACCAAAGGATTCAGTAATAGCTTTTTGCGCAGCTTTATAAGCGATGCTGTCTGTAGGCGTAACGGCCGGTTCACCGCCATGATGGGGGGTGATTTTTACCTTAACAGATGCAGGCGCTATACTTTTAAAATGTTTGGTAAAAATTTCCGTGATCTCATCCGAAGTTTGGTTGGGCACCAAACGCATGGATATTTTCGCGTGAGCTACTGAAGGTAATACGGTTTTTGCGCCTTCGCCGGTGTAGCCGCCCCAGATACCGTTTACCTCAAGTGTTGGCCGCGTGCCGGTACGTTCAAATGTACTATAGCCTTTTTCCCCCCATAATTCGGCTACATCCAGGTCTTTTTTATATTCTTCCTCGTTATAAGGCGCTGAATTAAGCGATTTCTTTTCTTCGGGGGTTAATTCAATAACTTTATCATAAAACCCGGGGATGGTAATGTGATTATTTTCATCGTGCATGGAGGCTATCATTTTTGCCAGGATAGTTGCCGGGTTAGCCACTGCACCGCCATATACGCCTGAATGCAAGTCACGGTTTGGGCCGGTAACTTCAACTTCAAGGTAGGAGAGGCCGCGTAGACCGGTCTCTAATGACGGATGCTCCATGCTGATCATGGAAGTATCAGAGATTAGCACAACATCGGCTTTTAAACGGTTCTTGTTTTCTTTAACAAATATTCCCAGGTTGTTCGAGCCTACTTCTTCCTCGCCCTCTATCATAAATTTAATATT
>Ga0206859_1021_pt1 | contig 36794 bp, 28 predicted proteins | sample Alteio_BWOrgCont_47_FD_152882 | JGI IMG/M metagenome (GOLD analysis project Ga0206859, IMG submission 152882) | Enriched cells from forest soil in Barre Woods Harvard Forest LTER site, Petersham, Massachusetts, United States -... | ecosystem: Environmental > Terrestrial > Soil > Temperate forest >... | reverse complement strand
CCGTATCCAAAACAACCTGCTAACGGGCATTTACAGCGATGATAAAGCCGCCTATAAATACCTCGACTTCAAAAATGGCGCGGACAGCGTCCGCATCACCCTCATCGCTGGCAGATCAGCCGGCACTATCGACCTGGCCACCGACGATTCCTGGGGCCCGTCCATGGGTTCCCTGCAGGTACCCGCCGGCGATGGCCAAAGCCCGGTCACCCTTAGCGCCAAAGTACATGCCCCGGCCGGTGTCCACGCGCTGTGGCTCCGTTTTTACAGTGACGGGGAAGACCTGTTTCGTATCCAAGATTTTAAATTTACAAACCAAAAAAACCATGAAAAAGATCATCATGATGACCGTATTAGCAGCAGCTACCTGCTGCGCAAAGGCACAAACCACCGACCGTTCCCTGACCGAACATGACGCGGCCGTACGGGCCAAGGACAGCACCATCAAGGTAGATATCATCAACCCCGCCGAACAGGAGGCCGGTGAGGACGCAGCCGACTGGGCGGCGCTGGTACAAACCATTACCCAAAAGTATGATGCCGTAACCGCAGACCGCACCATAACCAAGGCGAAGATCTATTACTATTATGGCAAGGACTGGCCGGCCTTCTGCGCGGGGATCGTGAATTACACCGACCATTATGAGCTGGCGAATGATTATCCTTTGCTTGACAAGAACGCCGCCATGATCCTCAAAAACAGCGATGACGCGGCGCAGCTCAAAGAGGCGCTCCGCTGGAGCAAATCGGCTTCCGCCAGTGACCCTAATAATGCAACTTATAAGGCCACGCTGGATGGCTTGAGTACAAAAATAGCGGGAAACTGAGATGAAACGTATTGCTATCTTCCTGTTGCTGACTGCTTTTTATAAGGCGGGCTTTGCCCAGGAACGCGCCACGATGCTGGTGAACGACACCACCGGCCAGACTATCAGCCGGTATATCTACGGGCAGTTTGCCGAACATTTGGGGCGCTGTATCTATGACGGCTTTTTCCGCAACGGCAAGATCCGCCCCGATGTGGTCGATGCCATGAAAGAGATCAAAGTGCCGCTCCTGCGCTGGCCGGGCGGCTGTTTTGCCGACAATTACCACTGGCAGGACGGCATAGGTAAAAAAAGCAAGCGCCCCGCTATCGTCAACACCCAGTGGGGCATGGTGACCGATGACAACAGCTTTGGGACCGATGAGTTTATGAAGCTTTGCAGCCTTATCGGCTGCGACCCCTATGTCGCGGGTAATGTGGGCACCGGCACCCCCGCCGAAATGGAAAGCTGGGTGGAGTACCTGAACTATGACGGGCCGAGCGCCATGGCCAAACTAAGGGCGAAGAACGGCCACCCCGAACCCTATCATGTGCCCTTCTTTGGTGTCGGCAACGAAAGCTGGGGCTGCGGCGGGAGGATGCTGCCCGAGGAATATGCCAACAAATACCGGCTCTATGCCAATTTCTGCAAAAGCTATCCCGGCTCGCCGCTGAAACGCATCGTGAGCGGCGCGCAGGATGACGACTATCATTGGACGGAGGTCATGATGACCCATATCCCGCCCTGGGAGATGCAGGGCATCGGCGTCCATTATTATACGCTGGTGGATGGCGATGAGGGGAAGGGCCCGGCCACCGGCTTTAACGAAAGCCAGTATTTTCATGCGCTGCAGAACGCGCTTAAAATGGACCAGATCGTCAGCCAGCATGCGGCGATCATGGATAAATACGACCCGCAAAAACGCATTTGGCTGATCGTCGACGAGTGGGGGATATCATTGGACCCCGAGCAGGGCACCAACCCCGATTTTCATTACCAGCAGAACAGCTTGCGGGACGCGCTGATCGCAGCCTCCACCTTGAACATTTTTAACAATCATTGCGACCGGGTGAAAATGGCCAACCTGGCGCAGGCCGTCAACGTACTGCAGGCCCTCGTCCTGACCCAGGGCGACCAAATGGTGAAAACCCCGACCTGGTATGTCTTCGATTTGTACAAAGGGCACCAGGACGCCCAATGGCTGCCGCTCAACCTGCAAAGCCCGGACTACCACTTCAAAAATGAAAGCATCCCGGCCGTGAACGCTTCTGCATCCATGGACAAAACCGGCACGGTACATATCACCATTGTCAACCTCGACCCGCAGCACAGCATCAAGGTACAGGCCATATTGCCCGCAGCCGCCCAACACAAAATAGCCTCCGGCCAGGTACTGACCTCGGCCCATTTTGACGATATCAATACGTTTGACGAGCCGCTCAAGGTCAGGAACGTCCCCTTTAACGGCGGCGCCATCAACGGCCAGCAGCTCAGCGCGGTACTGCCGCCCCAATCCGTGGTATTAATCGAACTGAAATGAAAAAAGGAACCCTGCTCATGATCCTGCTCTTACCTTTGCTGTTAAAAGCGCAGCAAAACCAGGTCAATGTCTTTTTGGGCACCTCGGGCGACCACGGACAGTTGTCGCCTGCGGCCAGTTATCCTTTTAGTATGCTCGATGTCGGCCCGCAGACCTATCCCAACACGCATACAGGTTATGAGTATAAAGCCAAACGATTCCTGGGCTTCACCCACGGGAGATTAGAAGGCGTCGGCTGCATGGGTAGCGGCGGCAATTTACTGATCAAACCATTTATCGGCAATGCAAACTGTACGCTGGTCAAAAAAAGTGAAAGCGGCTCGCCGGGCTATTATGCCGTTGCTTTCCGGGACGGTATCACTACCCGGTTCACCTTAAAAAACAAAAGCGCGGTGGAAGAATACCATTTCCCAAAAACAAAACATGGCTTTTTGATCGACCTTTCGCATGCGCTGATGAACGGTTTCAGGGCCGAGCAGCATCAAGCGACACCGGGCAGCATCAGTGGCTGGATCGAAAGTGGTACGACTTGCAGGGTAGGGGCCTATCGCATTTATTATGCCTTAACTTTTGATCAGCCGGTTCAATTCACAGACAGCACGGCGCACAGCTTCACGCTCAGTGCAAATAGCAGCGAGGTGACGATCCGCCTTGCTTTTTCATCGCTCAGCACAGCTGATGCTCAAGCCGCCATCATCAAACAGCCGTTTGAAAACGTTAAGCTACAGAGCGCCGCCGCCTGGAACCAGGTACTCAGCAGTATCCGGGTCAGCGGAGACCCGGCCGAAACCAGGCTTTTTTATTCGCTGCTTTACCGGACGATGCTTGCTCCTTTCGAGATCAGCTCCCATACCTATAGCGGCTGGTCGATCTGGGACAATTACAAAACCGCCCTGCCGCTGCTTTCCCTTATCCAGCCCTCCAGGTACCAGGATATCGTGGCTTCTATCGCTGCTTTATACCCTGCCGGTAAAAAGAACTGGGCCACGCAGCATGAACCCAGCAACACTGTACGCACCGAACATGCCATCGTGGTGCTGCTCGACGCTTACCGCAAAGGCTACCGCGTCGACTTTGCTGCTATACGCGACAGCCTGCTAAAGGAAACTGGCCGTTTAGATTACAGCAAGCCCGACAAGGCGCTGGAAAGCAGCTATGATACCTGGGCCATGGCGCAAATCCTTTCCATACTCCACGAGGACAGCCTAAGCAAAGTATACCTAAATAAAGCTGCCGGCTGGAAAACCTATTGGAACAAAGATTTCAAAGATTTATCCAAACCCGATGTGGACGATTTGAATGCCCGCCATATGTACCAGGGCACCATCTGGCAGTACCGCTGGTTCGCGCCCTTTGATGTCAAGGGCCTCATCGAACAATGTGGCGGCGAAGCAGCCTACCTGCAACAGCTCGATGCTTTCTTTGCCGGCGACTATTACAATGCGGCGAACGAGCCGGATATCCAGGTACCCTATCTATATGACGGCACCAGCCAGCCCTGGAAGTCGCAAAACATCATTCGCAAATACGCCAGGGATACGGTCATCCAGTATTACTATGATGACAATTACCGGGGCATCAACCCTACGATCGACCGGGTGTATAACAACCGGCCGGATGGTTTTGTCAACAGCATGGATGACGACATGGGGGCCATGTCCGCCTGGTACGTGCTGGCGGGCATAGGGATCTCACCCGCCTGTGTGGGCTGGCCGGTTTATTACCTGCATGTGCCTTTATTCAAAAACATCACGATCCGTCATTTCCACATCAGGGTAGTAGGGCAGGGGCGGTATATCCGCTCGGTAAGCCTCGATGGCAAATTGCTCGGCCGGAACTGGATCACCCAGCAGGAGATCATGCAGGGCGGCAGCCTCGTTATCGCCGCGTCCACCATTCCCAATAAAGATTTTGGTTCAAAAAACCAATGGATAACTCAACTCAATAATTAAAAAACATGAAAAAAATCATCTTCGCATTCCTGATCTGCTGCACGACAGCCGCCTTCGCGCAAAAAATAAATTTCAGCGGCAGCTGGCAGCTCGATACCAACAAAACCGCCTTTGGCGAAGCGCCCAAGAACATTATTCCCTGGAACCTGACGGTCGCGCAACAAGCCGACAAGCTCGTCCTGACCCGCGTCCTGCTGAACGAACAGCTACAGGCACTACCGCCGAAAGTCGAAACGTTGGCCCTTGACGGTACCCCCTTCCAGCAGACCGCCGGGGACACCCAAATCGTAACGACGATCCACTGGCTGGACGATGCCTCCCTGATGCTGACCCGTAACGGTACGATCAGTGCCACCGAGACCTGGACGCTAGAGGAGGACGGCAAGACGCTGTTCATCGACCGCTCGGTGGAGCAGAAAAGCAACGGCTTCAAATATAACATCAAATGTTATTATACCCGTCAATAATCCAAACATGAAGCGCGCGATCGCAACCAGGCCTGCCTGCCCGCCGGAGTACCAACCGGCGGACTGCCCCTTCATGATGATGACGCTGGTCAGGCTGCGCCTCCACGGAAAAGCGGCCCTGCAAGGTTTTTGCGGCGATATGGACCGCTTACCCGAAGTGCTGGCCTGCATCCAGCTGGCGGGTGAGTTCGATTTCCTGCTCCAGGTCATCCTGCCCGACCCGCAAGCCTATGAAGCTTTCCTGGCTAAAAAACTATGCCCGATCCCTGCCGTGGAAAAGGTGCAATCCGCGCTGGTGCTCAAGGCCTGGAAACTGGCGGTCATGTTCCCGGCGGGTTAAACCGCCGCCTAAACTCCTCACATCTTTCAAGCCTTTTTCCATTTGACGGGACGGACGGTTGACTGCATGCCATGAACCCGAACCCTTAAATTTATGAAAAGGTCCGGCGGGGACCTGGTTTTTTTTCGGCCAAAACGTATAAGCCAGACGGGCGGAGCCCGCGACAGCGGCAAAACCGATCATCCATTTATCTTTATTGAAAGCCATTAGTTTATAATATATTTACGATTAAAAAAATAAGAAGTAAATTAGCCATACAAAAATAAGGCAAATTAAGCCATGGCGAATCCTATCCATAAGCTGATCAACGAAACCGAACTCTTTGCACAGCTCGCAGAGGGCAACGAACGTGCCTTTGAAACTATTTATCACCATTACAATAAGCGCCTGGCACCATTCGTAGATAAAATGGTCCGCTCACCGGAACTGGCGGAAGAGATCGTCCAGGATATATTTGTGCATCTCTGGATCAACCGGCAACTGCTGGCCCATGTCAGCCACCCGACCGCCTATTTATTTAACATCGCGACCAATAAAACCCTGGATTATTTAAAAAAGATCGCCAATAACGCGAAACTGATGGATCGTATCGCTCAGCGCTCGACGGAGTATGGCAATGAAACCGAGGAACGCATCATCTTCCGCGAAAGTGCGGCCATTATCGAGCTGGCCGTCTCCGCATTACCCGAACAACGGAAGCTCATCTATCACCTGAGCCGCAACGAGGGGCTGACCCACGAACAAATCGCCGAAAGGCTGCATATCTCTAAACACACGGTAAAAAATCAAATGGTCCATGCCCTGAGATCTATCCGGGTCTTTGCCGAAAAACGCGCCAGCATTTTATCCCTAACTGTCTTTGTCCTGATAGCAGGCAAATAATATCTTTTTTTTGGGTTTCAGGAGTTGAAGCGACACTTTTTGCAATAATCCACGCGACAATGTTGGCGATATAAATGTTTTGCTGCCTCATTTAAATTCGTTTGTCTATATTTTCCGGCAATCATCGCCGATAAATCAAATATACATAAACTATCGGGCCGAGCTGAATGTCGCATCATCTTTTGCAAAAGTGCCGGCCGAACTTGTGAAGATCACGCTTTTCCTCAAAAATAAATGAATAGGGGATAGTCCATTATTCCCCGGCAGTCGTCTCATCTGTATAAAAGGAAAATATGAGTGACGATCAACCCCTTATCAGGGCCTTATTTGAGAAATATGCCAGCGGCACAGCTTCGCCGGAGGAGGTCAAACAATTGTTTAGCCTTATTTCGGATCAGCAATTCGACCAGGAAATGAAAAACCTGTTATTAGGCGAATTACAGCAGACCGAATTACCCGGTGAATATGATACAGAAAGATGGAACCGGGTTTTTAAGCAGGTAAAAGCGGAAACTGAACTGCTGGAATATAAGGGACAGTCTAAAAGGATTTTTGGCTTCCGGCGCTTAGCGGTCGCCGCCTCCATTATCGCCGTGCTGGCTACGGGCGCTTATTTCTATCTCCATTCCATTAAACCAGCAGAGACGACGCAATTAGCGAAAAACGACGTGGTACCCGGCAGGGTATCAGCCACCCTGACCTTAGCTAATGGCCGGCAGATCAAATTATCTGCGGCAAATATTGGCCTGGTCGCCTGGCAGGCAGGTGCCAGCATCAGCAAAACTACCAATGGCAAGATCGTTTACCAGGCGCAAAATGCCGGCAGCACGGTGCCGCTCATGAATACCTTAACCACCGGCAGGGGGGAGACCTACCAGGTCGATCTGCCGGACGGCTCCAAAGTTTGGTTAAACGCCGCCTCCTCGATCAAATACCCGGTGGCTTTTACCGGGACCGAACGAAGGATAGAATTGACCGGCGAAGCTTATTTTGAAGTCGTGCATAACAACAAGCAGCTCTTCCGTGTAGTGACCAATAAGCAGGTAGTGGAAGATGTGGGCACCCATTTCAATATCAACAGCTACAGCGACGAACCTGCCACGAAAACCACCTTACTCGAAGGAGCGGTAAAAGTCAACGAGACGCTATTAAGACCGGGTGAACAGGCCACACTGAGCCCTTCCGGCAAAATAAGCATAACGCAGACCGATGCTGATGAGGCGATCGCCTGGAAGAACGGCAAATTTGTATTTGACCGGGAAGATATTCCCGGCATCATGCGCAAGCTGGCGCGCTGGTACGACGTACAGGTCAGCTACAGCGGCGACTTCTCCGGTAAAACCTTTACCGGCTCCATCAGCCGTTTTGACGATATCAGTAAAATACTGGATAAAATTACCTATACCTCGGATATACACTTTCAAATCGAAGGAAGGAGGATCGCCGTGAGCCGATAATTACCCAAAGACAGCGGCGCCAAAAAGAAAGCAGGGGTGCTTCGACCTACCCCTGCCTATAGCCTGGTACCGCCCATAACAAATCTTAGCGAGACCTAATTAGAAACGAATACCAAACCATCAAAATTAATGAAAATTATTGATTATGCTCAACTATTGCTATTGCGGATCATGAAATTGACCATGCTCTTCCTGACCATCTGCCTGCTACAGGTCAGCGCCGCGACCAGGGCGCAGGTGAACCTGAAGGAAAGCAACATACCGCTGCAGCAAGCCCTCAAAGCCATTAGCCGCCAAACCGGTTATGACTTCATCTATTCCGACCAGGACCTGGCCGGCGCCAAACCCGTGACCCTCAACCTGGTGAACGCCACCCTCGAAACCGCCCTGCAGGATTGTTTCGAGAACCAGCCGCTGGTCTACGTCATCCAGGACAAAACGGTGATGGTGAAGAAAAAAGAAGAATCCTACGTCGATCAACTCAAAGACAAACTCAAAGCCGCTATGGCCACTGTCACTGTTCGAGGCCAAGTTGTTGACGCGACTAACCAGCCGATGGCAGGCGTAACAGCCCGCGAGAAAGGAACGGACAACGTCACAGAAACCGATAGCAAAGGCTATTTTTCCTTAACATTAATTAATAGCGATGCGCTTGTCGTTTTCTCGTTTATAGGCTACGAAACCAAAGAATTAACGACAAAAGACTTACCAAAAGGTGTCGTAATTACTCTCAAGGTAGCCGAAAATAACTTGCATGAAGTAGTCATCAGCAAAGGTTATTACGATGAAAAGCAAATGCTTTCAACAGGTGATTTGACAGTGGTTAGCGGCAAAACTATAGCACAACAGCCCGTAAGCGATCCAATGATTGCCTTGGAAGGTCAAGTGCCGGGCTTAGTAGTAACGCAAAATTCAGGCTTGCCGGGTTCCAATGAAACCATTATGCTAAGAGGGCAAAGTAGTATTGTCAACGGCAATAGCCCACTTTTTATTATTGACGGCGTGCCATTTACGTCATCCTCACTATCTCCTCTCGGTAGCGCTTTAGGATCTGTAAATACTCTTCCTCGTTTTACCGGGCAAGGAGGAGAAAGCCCGTTTAGCACATTGAACATGGATGATATTGAAAACATCGAGGTGTTGAAAGATGCAGATGCTACAGCGATCTACGGCTCACGCGGAGCTAATGGCGTTATCCTTATCACTACCAAAAAAGGGCGGCCAGGTAATACCAAAATAGATGTGGATTTTTCGCAGGGTGCGGGACAGGTCGCTCACTTTATGGATATGATGAATACCCAGCAGTATTTGCAGATGCGTCATGAGGCATTTAACATGGATGGCCGGCCGTTTCCTTCAATTACGACCAACCCTAATGACAATAATTATGACGTGAACGGTGTATGGGACACCACACGAAATACGAATTGGCAAAAAGCTTTAATTGGCGGCACGGCACATTACACAAGAGCATCGGTTGCAATATCAGGTGGCAGCGAAAATACGCAATTCTATATCGGTAGCAATTTTACGCGTAATACCACGGTTTTTCCCGGTGATTTTGATGATGCGAAAGGTTCGCTAAACTTTAGCCTAACGCATTCCTCAGCAGATAAACGTTTCCAGCTGACTTTTGCTGGTGGCTACACACATGATGATAATACATTGCCGGGCATAGATTTGACGGCCTTGGCGTTACAGCTTGCGCCGGATGCTCCTGCTTTATTTAATGCTAATGGCAGCTTGAACTGGCAGCTATATAACGGTACAGCGTCATGGACGAATCCTTTAGCAAATTTGCTTCAATCAGCTGAACAAGTTACCAATAACCTGACTTCGAATATGCAGCTCAGCTATCGTATACTACCGGGGTTGATTGCGAAGGCCAGCTTTGGTTATACTTATACGAGACTGGACCAAACTAATTTAACGCTGGCTGAATATTCTGCACCGCCCAATAATCTAATTCCAGATAATAGGGGAAATAATTTTGGTGATGGGTTGTTCTCTGATTGGGTAATTGAACCGCAGGTGAGCTATACGCATAAAATTTCAAAAGGCACCCTGAATGTCCTGGCGGGCGCGACAATTCAGCAAAATTCAAATAGTTCTATGAGTTTTTCTACCTCCGGTTATTCCAGTGACGCGCTAATTGTCAATCCAGCCAATGCTTCGACCTTTTATTTCGGAGGCGAATCGAATACATTATACCGTTATGACGCCATTTATGCCAGGTTGGGCTATACCTGGGACGATAAGTATTTATTGAACTTAACCGCTAACCGGGATGGCAGCAGCAGCTTCGGGCCGAGCAAACAATATGGTAATTTTGGTGCGGCAGGTGCCGGCTGGATATTCAGTAAAGAAAGTTTTGTGTCCGATAATCTTTCCTGGTTGAGCTATGGAAAATTACGTGCAAGCTATGGAATTACGGGTAACGACCAGATCACTCCTTACCAATATCTAAGTTCTTATTCAAGTAACAGCAGTACTTATCAAGGCAATCCGGGCCTGTACCCGACCCGGATACCCAACCCTTATTATGCTTGGGAGGTCGATAAAAAGCTTGAATTTGGCCTTGATTTAGGCTTTTTGAAAGACCGGATCAATTTTACGGCGGACTATTTTCGAAACCGTAGCGGTAATCAGTTAGTTGGATATACTTTACCAGAAATTAGTGGCTTTACTTCTGTAGAGTATAATCTTCCGGCAATAGTACAAAACTCAGGCTATGAATTTACACTTAACACAATAAATATTCAGTCTGGTGGATTTAAATGGGCCACTTCGTTTAACTTAGGTCAATCCAATAATAAACTTATAGCCTTCCCTGGGCTTGCTACTTCATCCTATTCATATTCCTATGAGGTCGGCAAACCCTTATCGCTGGGGTACGGATTGACCAGTGTTAAGGTTAATCCTGCGGATGGCGTATATGAATTTGCCGGGCCGACTGGCGAAACGGAAAATCCTCAGTTCCCGGGAAGTTATTCTTTTTTTGAAGGGCCCCGCCAAGAATGGAATGGTGGACTTGGCAATAATTTTTCCTACAAAGGTTTTCAATTAGATGTTTTCTTCCAGTTCATGAAACAAACAGCCTACAGTTATTGGAATACAAATTCTCCAGCCCAAGCAGGTCAGTTTAACAGAAATGAACCTGCTGCTTTAGTTGGCAAAACATGGACATCTGCTGGAGATAATGCTCCTTATGGACGATTGTCTACTCAATTTGCTTCCGATCCCAATTTTAATCTAAGCAGTTCAAATTATGGGCTTGGCGATGCCTCTTTTATCCGGCTCAAAAATCTGGCATTATCTTATACTTTACCCAAAGCCTGGCAACAGGACATGCACCTGCAAAGCCTCAGCGTTTACGTCCAGGGGGAAAACCTGTTTACGATCACTAATTATTTCGGTTTAGATCCGGAAACTGGCAACAACGTTCTCCCACCCTTGCGCATGATCACTCTCGGTATTCACGCTACACTTTAATGTTTCACCTTTAGCATCAAAAAAATGAAAATTAGACATAATAACATTCGATTTGATCGGTCAATGGCTTTAAGCACTAAGCTTTGTTCCTTTCGTTATTCTACTAAATTGTGCTTTCTGCTTTTTGCATTTTTGTTTACAAGTTGCAAAAAATTTATTGATGTACCCCCGCCTTCCACACAATTGGTGACCGCATCAGTTTTCAATAACAATGCGACAGCGACATCGGCGGTGACATATATTTATACACAAATGTTTAACAATCAGGAGTCAGAAAACATGGCGGGGAAAAATGGTCAATTGGCGGACGAACTGACAACTCATGATATTTCTATAAATGATGCGTCCTATCTGTTTTACACTAATGCTTTGACGAGCCGAGACGCTATTGAGTTTTGGCAAAACGCTTATAGCTATATTTTTCAAGCTAATGCTGTCATATCGGGGTTACAGCAGTATGCTGGTACCAGCCCTGCCGTGAAACAACAATTAATAGGGGAAGCTTACTTTATACGTGCTTTTTGGCATTTCTATCTCACCAATTGTTATGGTGCAGTTCCGGTAGTATTAACGACTGATTACACAATAACGGATAGATTATCGAGAACACCCAGGCCACAGGTGTTGCAACAGGTTGTCAATGATCTAACAACAGCAGAAGGTTTACTTAGTAGTAATTACGTAGATGGTAGTGATACGATCGTAACACCCGACCGCGTGCGACCAAACAAAGCCGTTGCCGAAGCACTATTAGCCCGTGCTTATTTATACTTGGGCGATTATAGTGGTAATAGCCAGACCGATGATTACCAACAAGCAGAAAAATATGCTTCTATGGTAATTAACAATTCAGCTTATAGTCTTTGTACAAATTTAAGCGGTCCCAATAGCGTATTCCTGGCAAATAGCAGTGAGGCAATCTGGCAGTTGGATACCCCTTTACCTAGCAACTATGACACGTTAGATGGTGAGTACTTTGTTTTACTGGCGGCTCCGAGCAACGGTGGGAACGGGAGTAATACCATCAGCCCCGAATTATTGAACGCGTTTGAAAGCGGCGATCAGCGCAATACTAACTGGGTTGGTAAGATTACTGTGAACGGAACAACCTATTATTTCCCCTATAAATATAAACAATATACCTATACTGGCACTGAATACACTATGGTTTTACGTCTTGCAGAACAGTACCTGATTCGCGCGGAAGCAAAAGCCGAATTAGGTGACACTACCGCAATCAATGATCTCAATGCAATCCGAAATCGCGCAGGCCTGGCAAATTATAGCGGGGCCTCTGATAAAGTTTCGTTGCTAACAGCCATTTTGCACGAAAGGCAGGTTGAATTGTTTACAGAGTGGGGCCAGCGTTGGATTGACCTGAACCGCGCAGCACAAAACAATCCGACGGGTGTAAATATCAGTAATATCATGGGCAGCCCGGGCAACGTATGTAAGACGAAGGGGGGCAGCTGGAGCAGCTATAAACAACTTTACCCGATACAACTAAACGAGCTTAAGGCCGACGTAAACCTTACCCAAAATCCAGGTTATTAACGAGTTGAGCTCTTTACACAACATGTAAGTCAAAGTAAGAGACTTTGACTTACATTAATTACTCATTTTATGAACAGAATACTAACACTGGGTGCAATCCTTGCCTGTTTTGTCATCCCTTTGAACTGCTTTTCCCAAGCGTTACCTATCAAACCTGCCAGGACCATCGCCTTTACGACGCATGTAGGCTCAAATATGGATGTGGATGTATCGCCAGACGGTAAAATTTTAGTTTTTGACCTCTTGGGGGATTTATACACATTACCTGTAACCGGAGGAACAGCTACCCAATTGACACATGGCATGGCGATCAATGTTAATCCATCCTGGTCGCCAGACGGCAAAATGATCGCTTACCTGAGCGATTGGTCGGGTTCTATGCACCTTAATGTAAGAAGCCTGGAGGGCCATTTTCATACAGTTTTAGGAAAAACTGAAAAGCAACTGGATATCAGTGATAATTACTATTTTAAAAGCCATCAACCAGTATGGACCATAGACGGTCACTATATTGCCCTGAAAGATTCTTTGTATGGCGTTGTTTCAGGAAAGATCGCAATGCCAGCCGGGACTCAACAATTACAACGCTTTTCACCGGATGAAAAGTTTGCCTATGGCATTGATTCCAACAAGCTGGTGAGGTGGAGCTTACAAAATCTTTCCAAATGCAATATATCTGGGCAATTGGCGGAGTTTCAAAGCGCATCGTTATCACCTAATGCGCATTGGTGGGCTTATACAGCTGATTCAATTGGCAAACGGTGGTTGATTATCTCGGATCTTTCAAGCAATTCAGCCAAAGCTTTGACGTTCTCTCATGCCAAGCCTACTGATAATGACAGAGAATTTTTTCCGCATTTTGCTTTTTCCCAGGATTCGCGATATATCTATATCGGATATGGCGGACATATACATCGAATAACAGCATCAACAGGTGAGGACAAAGTTATTCCCTTTACAATACATGTTAAAGCCGATCTTGGCGTATTTAATTATCATACTTTCCGGGTTACCAGTAATCCTTTCAGAGTCCAATATATCCGTTCGGCAAATATAGACCCTGACGGCAGGCGCTTGATTTTTGAAGCGTTGAACAGGATATATGTTATGGGTTTGCCAAATGGCAAACCCAGGATACTATGTCCTCAAACATGCAATCAATACCAACCGGTTTATTCACCTGATGGCAAGTGGATAGCTTATGTCACGTGGTGTGATACGTCGGGTGGTTATTTATGGAAAGTATCGTCAGATGGATACAGTCCGGAAAGGATAACTAAAATAGCAGGGCAGTACCAACATCCCGCTTGGTCGCCAGATGGGAAATACGTCGCTGTAATCAAAGGAGGGCCGTCTTTTGTAGAAACCGGAGTTAATCCCTATGCCGAGGGTAAGGGAGAACCTAAACTATTGGGGGACGACTGGGGAATCGGCCAATTACAGCTCATCAATTTAAATAGTGGCCATATTACAGCCGTGGTTGATAGTGTACCGCTTTGGAATCAGGTCAACTTCTCGGCAAATGGTACGAGAATCACTTATATGCCTTATTATACAGATAAACCATTCCTGGTCTCAAAAGATACCGCTAGTAAAAACAGGCAAATTTTGAATGCGGGCAATTTTAGTACTGATCCAAATAAGATCAAACAGCGTTGCCTTTCGCCGGACGGGCGCTTTCTTATATACTCAATCGCAGAAGACCTGTATTTGATTCCTGTTAATCATGCCGGCAAAATTCCAGCACTTTCCAGATCGAGAGCTCATTCCCAATGTATACGTTTTGCTCCGGGAGTTGACCCGTATTGGGCGAGGGGCGGCAAAGAAATTTGTTGGACCTATGGACATACGTTTTTCAGTGTGTCACCGGAAAAGATCATCAAAACTGTGGGAAAGTCAGTTGCTGGCAATAAAAGCTCCGTTCAACAAAAAGATGGCTTTGTAACCGCCTGGGTTAAACCAGACCGAACCATTAATATTGATTTGACGGCTAAGCCGGCCTATGCTCATGGTACAATTGCCCTCACCGATGTGCGGATCATTACTATGAAAGGCAACCATGTCATCCAAAATGGAACAGTAATTATAAAAAACGGCCGTTTTGATGCCATAGGATCTTCAGCAACGGTACATATTCCGACGGCAGCTAAATGCTATAACCTCAAAGGCAAAACCATCATGCCAGGCTTGATCAATGTTCACTTGCACCAGAGCGCGCCATCTGATGTGGGGCCACAGGAATACCCGGTTTACCTTTCAAATTTTGCTTTTGGTGTCACTACGATGCGTGACCCGTTCAGTAGTATTGATTCCTATGGATATACAGAGCTTCTTAAAACAGGTCAGATGATTGGCCCGCGCCTGTTTTCAAGCGGTCCTGGTGTAATGGCGGAAGATGGAATAGCTATAAATAATTATGATGATGCCCTAGCTATTGCATTCAAACGAAAAACGTTAGGCGGCACATTTATCAAACAATATCTGATCAACAATAAAACGCGTCAACAAAAAGAATGGCTTTTGATGGCCGCAAGGGAATATGGGTTAAACATGACTAATGAAGGGGAGATTTATATGCCCTTGGCACTTGCTCAGCTTAAAGATGGTAGTAGCGGCATAGAGCATAATCCTTATTGGGGCTACGCTTATGATGATTTATTCACTTTTTGGGCAAAGTCACACACCTACTTCACACCAACACTAAATGTTCGACCAGGCAACGTGATTGACGTTTACCGCTACTGGCATACCGATGACCCAAAACTAGCGCGATTCAGACCGGAAATCATGAATATGCTTTCAACTCTAAAGCCGCCGGTAGACTCCAGCATATTCAATAATCGCATATACACGGTCGCTGACGCGGAGATACGAAAAAAAGGCGGCAGGGTTGCATTGGGTACTGATGGTAATAACCCGATTGACGTTCACAATGAACTTTGGACTTTGCAAATGGGCGGTTTATCTAACCTGCAGGCTTTACAAGCAGCAACGATTGTGGGCGCAAGGGCAATCGGGATTCAAAAAGACGTGGGTTCAATCGAGCCAGGTAAAATCGCCGACCTTATTGTCCTTAACAGTAACCCATTGGACGACATCCACAACAGCCGCGACATCAAATACGTGATGAAGGATGGTATACTATACGATGGTGACACACTGGATGAACTTTGGCCGGTCTATAAAAAATGCCCGGAATGGCATTTGCATGCGGAACAAAAGAAATAAACAGGACTGCCTTCTTGGCCAAATAAAAAGATAACAAAATTCAAATTTCAAAAAATCATAGGTAATGAAAAGAAAACTGATTATGACCGTATTTATGACTTTGTCCGCATTTATAGTAAATGCGCAAGGTATCCAATTTATTAAAGGCCTCACCTGGGAGCAAATATTGAATAAAGCCAAAACGGAACACAAATACATTTTTGTAGACTGTTATGCGACCTGGTGCGGGCCTTGTAAGGAAATGGAAAAAATTGTTTACCCGCTTGCAGCGGTTGGGGATGCCTATAATAAAGATTTCATTTCAATAAAAATGCAGATGGATGAAACTGCCCAAGATAACGATACAGTCAAAAATTGGTATGCAACTGCTTCAATGTTCAAAAAAGACTACCAGATTCAAGCTTATCCTACTTTCTTGTTTTTTGATGAAAATGGCAGAGCAATACATATGGCAACTGGCAGCCTGCAATCCCAATACTTTATCCAACTGGCCAAAGATGCACAGGATTCACACAAGCAATATTATACCTTATTAAGCAAATACCGCGATCAAAAGCTATCATTTACTGATATGCCTATGCTAGCTGACGAAGCAAACGGTCTTGGAGATCAAAGTCTGAGCCAGGAAGTAGAAAAAAAGTATGTCATTTATCTGGAACAATTGAATGAGAGACAATTTCTTACCCAAAATAACATTAATTTTTTAAACAATCATCGAACTGCGCTTTCAACAAATGATCGCCTTTTCATTCTATGCAGGGCGGAACCTGCCAAAATAGACACCGTCATGCATAGCAAAAGCTTTGCCCATGACTTTGTACATCAGTTAGTTGACCAGGAAGATATCCAGTCAAAATTTGAAGCAGCCGAACGAACCGGCATCGAACCCAACTGGAAACAAATCAGCTTTGAAATTAAAAACAGGTACGGGAGCAGTGAATGGGAAGACAATATTCTTGTAACTAAAGTAAATTGGTACCAGTTCAAAAAAGACGGGTCAAAATATACCTATTATTTAGCCGAATGGATGGAAGAATGCTTTAAAAAAGCCGGCGTCCGGCCTAACAATTTCGGTGACCTTGTTGGATATAATAATGCGGCCAATGATATATTTCTTTATGACCCTGATAAAAAAGAAATAAAAGAAGCTCTACAGTGGATTGTCGAAGTTAATAAAAAACAAGATCATCCTAACCCTAATACGCTTGATACCCAAGCAGCTCTCTTATATAAGTTGGGCAGAAAAGAAGAGGCCTTGATCATAGAAAAGCAAGCAATAACGCTTGATCCAAAAAACAAAGATATTCAAGACGACTACTCAAAGATGCAGTCAGGTGAAATTACCTGGAAGGAAAAGATGGAGTAATACTTAGGAAAAACAACCCTGATAGAAACATGAAAAAAGCTGCCATTTTTATTTTCCTAATTCTTCCTGTAGTCGTAGTGGGGGCTCAATTACCGGCAGTATTTTCGAAACAACAAAGCAACGCTGCCCGGGACCAACTGGAGATCAATGGAACGAAAGCGCAACAATAAAAAGCAACACCCATGACACAACACGGCCACCTCGACCCGGTAGACTTCAAAATCCTTGGTATTCTCCAAGAGAACTCACGTATGGACACCACCCAGATCGCTTTTAAGGTGCATAAGTCGCCTACAGCTACGACGGATCGTATTCGGAGGTTACAGGAAAAGGGCTATATCAAACGCTATACCGCCGTGCTTGACCGCCAGCTCATGGGCAGGCCCACCCTGATGGTGGCCATGGTCAAGCTGAACAGCCATGCGGCAAGTAACCTTGGTGACTTCTCCGGGTACATGCATTCGCTTCCTGAGATACAGGTTTGTTTACAATTGTCCGGTGAATACGATTTCCTGTTGCAGGTGGCGGTAAAGGACCCTTCGGAATATGAGCATTTCCTGAATATTAAGTTGTGTGGCTTAACTATCGTGGAGAAGGTCCAGTCGGCATTGGTGTTAAAAGAGTGTAAACTGGACGGTGCGCTGCCCGTATGCGAAAACAAACCTTAAAAAACACCGCCTGCCCGCTTTTTTACCGTGACAAACACGGAACACTCAGCACACCACCGTATCATGCCCTGTCCGCGCTTAATTTAGTTCTTTGATAAACCCGTTAACAACAATCAGGTGATAAAAAAAGGTTGGTATACTGTACTGCTGGCCATGCTGTTCAACACGGCATGCACGCCGGTATTTAGCCAGTCCACCCGGCACGTCATCCTGATCTCCATCGATGGTTTTCACCCCGATATGTACCTCGATTCAGGCTGGCCCTGCCCAAACCTGCGCTACTTAATCCGGCGCGGCACGTATGCGGACCATTTGATCAGCACTTTCCCGAGTTATACTTATCCCAGCCATACGGCGATGGTCACCGGCGCGCAGCCTGCGAGAAGCGGCATTGGTTTTAACCAGCCCATTGGCAGCCAGGGCGAATGGTCCTGGTACGCGAAGGCGATCAAGGTGCCGACACTTTGGGATGTCTTGAAAAAGAATGGTTTAAGCACTGCAGCCATCGAATGGCCCGCTACGGTCGGCGCACCTATCACCTGGAACCTGCCGGAGATCTGGCGGCCCGGCTCTGTGGACCGCATCGGCGAAGCGCGAAAATATGCTACCACTGGTTTGATCGCTGAGATCGAACAAAATGCGACCGGCAGGCTGGACAGCCTGAATTGCGACGATGATCGTTTGGCGCTTGACCAAACGCTCGGCTTAGCGGCGGCATATGTATTCGGGTTCAAGCGCCCGGCTTTTATGGCGGTACATTTTGCCAACGTCGATAGTTTTGAGCACCGCGAGGGGCGGGACGGTGATTCGGTACGCATTGCCCTGGCCGGCGACGACCGGGCGATCGGTGACATCCTCGAGGCGATAAAAAACAGCGGTGAAGCGGACAGTACTGCGGTGATCATTGTCGGTGACCATGGCTTTGCGACGATAGATACCATCATGCGGCCCAACCGGCTGATCCGGGAGGTTCCGGCGCGGTTTATTGCCTCCGGCGGCAGTGCTTTTTTATATAGCCGGTCGGCTGACAAAAACGGCATTATCAAAGCGGTCACCGACAGTTTAAATGCCTTGCCCAGGGGTAAACGCAAGCTATTTAGGATCATTGACCGAAAGGAACTGGACGGAATGGGTGCGGACAGCGCGGCGCTTTTGGCTTTGAGCGCCGAACCCGGTATGGTGTTTAGTGCCTCGATGGGCCCGGCGCAGGCGGTGAGTAACGGGCCGGGAACCTTTATCCAGCAGAACCAATTAGAAGGCTTATTTATTTCCACGCACGGCGGGCATCATGGCTATGACCCTAACCTGCCTGAAATGTATACGGGCTTTATCGCCGAAGGCGCAGGTATCGCCAGGGGCGGCCATATCCACAGTTTGCGGGAGGTCGATATCGCGCCGCTGGTCGCGGCCTTGTTAGGCATTGATTTTAAAACGCCTGATGGACAAAAGATCAGCGGGATACTATCCTTTTGAAAAAAATACAATCGATTGCAAAGCAAAATGAATATGAAAAACAATTATTTAATAACGATCAAAGCGGAGGACCGGCCGGGGCTCCTGCACCTCATTACGGGGCTGATCAACAAAAAACAGGTCCCGGTAAAAAGCTTGAACGCGGCAGCGACCGATATTCATGAGATCGTGCTGGTCACTATCGAAGCAGTGGCCGCTGAAGGTGAAATGGCCTCGCTGGCCTTTAAACTGGAAAATATTATCGAGGTCTTCGCGGTAGAGGTGAAGGCATTTGACCAGGTACTGTGCCTGCGCGCGGCCTATTTCAAAATGGCGCGGGCCTTTATGGATACGCCAAAGGTATGGGTGCTGCAAAAGTATGGCGCGGTGATCGTTAATTTCCGCCCGGATACTGTGCTGGTCGCTAAATACGGGTCCGACCTGTCCATCCGGAATTTGTATAATGAACTGGAGGGCCTGCACCTCCTGGGCTTTAGCCAGACCGGGCTGATCGGCGACAGCGCACTGATCGGCAGTAAAGGAGAAGAGTCATCGGTCATTCGCCTGGCTGCATAAGGCAGCCGGGAAATTATAATACAAACATATGAGAAAAATGATCATCATTTGTGTATTGAGCTTTTGTTTGCCAAAGGCCTACAGTCAAATATTGCATCCTGTAAAATGGAGCTATGGCGCCAAGCGGCTGAACAAGGACGAAGCCGTAATTTTTTTGAAAGCGGATATCGAGGACGGCTGGCATATCTATTCGGTAAATCAAAAGGAGGGAGGGCCGGTGAAGACCAGCTTCAAATTCGAAGCGTCATTGATCGGCACGGTCAGCGAACCAAGGCCGATCACGGAGCACGAAGCAGCTTTCAACATGGATGTCAGCTATTTCGAGCACGAGGTGATCTTCCAGCAAAAAATAAGCCTTCGACAGGCCCAGGCTGATATCAAGGGCAGTGTCAATTTTATGACCTGCAATAACCAGAAATGCCTGCCGCCCGAAACAATAGAATTTACGATACCTGTAAAATAATGAACAAAACGATTTTTAAGACCTGTTTACTTTTTTTAAGCCTGCCGGCAGGTGCATTCGCACAAACCCCGAACTGGCAGAATATGGACCTTGCGAAAGACGGATTTTTTGGCATCAGTACGGAGAAAGCCTATGATCAATTGCTGAAAGGTAAAAGCCCGAAACCGGTGATCGTCGCGGTCATTGACGCGGGCGTGGACACCAATCACGAGGACCTCAAAGCCATATTATGGCACAATCTTAAACCCAAACCTTTTGATAACGGGACCTATGGCTGGAGCTTTATCGGCTCGGCCAAAGGAAACGTCCATTATGATAACCTGGAACTCACGCGGCAGGTGCGGCAATATGAATTGCGCGACACTTCAAAACTCAGCAGCAGCGACCTTTCGGCCTACCACGCCGAAAAGCAAAGTTTGCAAAAACAGTTTACGGATGCGGAGCGGACGGAAAAAGGGATGCATGGCTTTATAGCCGTTCTCGATACCGTTGTTGCGCACATTGGCAAAGCTGACCCTGCGGCAGCCGACTTCCGGGCCTACCAGCCCCGAAACGGCGCCGAGGCGCATATCTGCAAAACGATGGACAATATTTTGCAGGGGCAGGCGGATTACCTTACTTTCCGGGCAGAGGACCTGGACCCCAGCTACCAGCATTTTAAGGAACAGGCCGACTACCAGCTCAATACGGCGTATGACCCACGGCCTATTGTCGGAGACGATTATTTTAACAGCAAAGAGCGGAACTACGGCAGCCCGGATGTCATGGGTCCTGATGCTGAACATGGCACCCATGTATCGGGTATCATCGCCGCCGTACGCAATAATGGCATCGGTATGAACGGCATAGCCGACGACGTACAGATCATGGCGATCCGGGCGGTGCCCGATGGCGACGAACGGGACAAGGATATCGCCAATGCCATCCGTTATGCGGCTGACCATGGCGCTAAAGTGATCAACATGAGCTTTGGCAAACCCTATAGCCAGGATAAAAAGGCGGTAGATGAGGCGGTCAACTATGCGTTGAAAAAAGACGTACTGCTGGTACAGGCGGCAGGTAATGATAACGCGGATATCGATACAGCTGCCAATTTCCCCAGCCGCAGGTTTTTGAACGGCAAGGAAGCCGGCGCCTGGATCGTGGTCGGCGCCTCCGGGCCGCGTGCCGACTCTACGCTAAAAGCAGGATTTTCCAATTACGGTAAAACAGCGGTAGATGTATTTGCCCCCGGCGTACAGATCTATAGCTGTATCCCGGGCTCCAAATATGCGTATTTCGACGGCACCAGCATGGCTTCGCCCGTCGTGGCCGGGCTTGCCGCACTGATCCGTGAATATTACCCGAAATTAAAGGCCCCGGAGGTAAAAGCGATTATTTTACAAAGCATAGTGAGCAGTCCATTTCTCAAAAACGATTGCCGCACAAGCGGCGTAGTTAACGCTTATAACGCCTTGCAACTGGCGGCAGAATATGAATAAACATGGAAAAAGCGATCATCACCATTCGTAAAATGACCGGCGTGGACATCCGCCAGGTGCGGCGGTTCCCGGTACAGTTAGGGAGCCGGCAGTCCATGGGCTTGCTACCAAAAAACCTGCGGGTACTGATGCAGGACCGCTATTACCGGCTGCTGGTCGGCGAGCGCGACCTGCAGGTATCGGCTTTTGCCGGGCTGAATTTCCGGCCGGTGGCGGGCAGCGATATGAATTTCCTGGTACTGGATGTATTCGCCGCTGACCGGGTGGGCTTTAAAAGAGGGATCGCTGACGAACTGGAGGCGCACGCGACGGCACTGGCCAAAGAAAACCACGCGGCCGGGGTGCTGGTGTCTTCCGAGCAGCTCGGGGGGACCGCATTGGCTTTTTACCGGGAACGGGGTTATGTACTGACAGGTAATACTTGGATCAAGGAGTTATGAAAACAAAGATATTAGTCACCGGCGCCTGCGGGCAGATCGGTACCGAGCTGGTCAAAGCGTTACGGAAGGCGCATGGCTGGAAAAACGTGATCACCAGTGATCTTTACCCGGCTACTGAAGGTATGCAACAGGGCGGGTTGTACCTGAGCCTTGACGTGCTTAACAAAAAGAAGCTGGGCTACCTGGTGGAACAAACCGGTACCACGCAAATCTACCACTTGGCCGCTTCGCTTTCCGCCATCGCGGAGAAGAACCCGGTGGCGGCCTGGGAACTCAATATGCGCGGCCTGCTCAATGTGTTGGAAATTGCCAGGGAAAAAAACGTGGCCCAGGTCTTCTGGCCCAGCAGCATCGCCGTATTCGGCCCGGATTCGATGCCCTCTGTTTGCTTCCAGAATTCCAAAGCCGACCCGCTGACGGTGTACGGGATCAGCAAAATGGCGGGCGAGTACTGGTGCCGTTATTATAAACGAAATTTCGGTTTGGATGTCCGCAGCCTGCGTTACCCGGGCCTGGTCAGCCACAGCGCCCCGGCGGGAGGCGGCACCACCGATTACGCGGTCGATATATTCCACCAGGCGATTGCCAAAGGCAGCTATACCTGTTTTCTGAAAGAAAACACCTGTTTGCCCATGATGTACATGCCCGACGCGGTCCGCGCGACGCTCGAACTGATGGCGGCACCCATAGAAAACCTTTCCGTAGATACGAGTTACAATATATCAGCGATGAATTTTACACCGGCGGAACTGGCAGCGGAACTAAAAAAACATATGGAGCTAAAGGTCAACTATGCGCCCGACAGCCGGCAGCAGATCGCCGATAGCTGGCCCTTGTCGATCAATGACCGGCAGGCTCAGCAGGACTGGGGCTGGCAGCCGCATTATGACCTGGCCGGTATGGTAAAGGATATGTTGGGACATTTAACTTTTAAGGAGGCGGTATGGCTAAAATAATACCTGTTGCAGAAGCGGCCAATCTTTGGCGCATGGTGGGCAATACGCCCATGATGGCCATTAGTTACCGCTTTCGCTGCGGCGCCGAACAGACCCTGCTGGTCAAATGTGAGCAGTATAACCTGACGGGCAGCATCAAGGACCGCATGGCGCTTTATATCCTGCAAAAGGCGCAGGAACAGGGCGCCCTGAAGCCCGGCGACACCATCGTGGAAGCCACTTCGGGCAATACCGGGATCGCATTTGCGGCTATTGGCCGCGCCCTGGGGCACCGGGTCAAGATCATTATGCCGGACTGGATGAGTATGGAAAGGCGCGCCATTATCAAAAGTTATGGTGCCGAAGTGGAGTTGGTGAGCCAGGAACAGGGCGGCTTTTTGGGTGCCATACGGATCGCCGGGTCCATGGCGCATTTTGACGATGTCTTCCTGCCGCAAGCTTTCGAGAACCAGTATAATGCCGAGGCGCATGAGAAAACGACCGGCCGGGAGATCGGCCACCTGCTCTTATTGGAACAATTGGTGCCTGGTGCCTTTATCGCGGGAGTCGGTACCGGCGGTACCGTGATGGGGGTGGGCAAGTATCTCCGTACCTTATTTCCAAAGATAAAAGTGCACCCGCTGGAGCCGGCTGAGAGCCCGACCCTCAGCAACGGTTATAAAAACGGGAACCATCGTATCCAGGGCATCAGCGACGAATTTGTGCCGCCTATCATCGATCTAAAGGCGCTCGACGATATTATCCGGGTCCATGATGGCGATGCCATTATGATGGCACAGTTGCTCAGCACCGAACTCGGGCTCGGAGTTGGTATTTCGTCGGGGGCCAATTTCCTGGGCGCGGTCAAGCTACAGCAACAATTCGGCCTGGACAGCGTGGTGGTGACCGTTTTCCCGGACGACCATAAAAAATATGTCAGCACTGACCTGTTCCGCACCGAGCACGGCCGCAGTGGATATCTCAGCCCTTTTATCCAGTTAACCGGTTATCATGCCCTGGACAAACGATGAAACGATTAGATATCAAAGAACTTTCGGCAGAAGAACATGCAGCATTGCTGCATGAGATCGGCAGCATGCCCTTCAGTAATGTACAGGCAAAAAAACTGGCCGTCGACTTGCAGTCGGCCCTGTTGCATTACCATGAACTACTCTATGACCTGGATGAGACGGTCAAGACCTATATCGAGACCGCTAAAAAGGTAAGGGACCTTAAAAGAGAATAAAAAGCTTTGCCGCGAGGGCTGAGAACCATGTAAATATCTTAAGGGTGCCGCCCAGGCGACGGCATCCTTTTTTAAAACAATGCACCATGACCTATGCTATAGCGACGGCGTTATCACTGATGATCATTAAGGCCATTGGTGACGGACGCAGGAACAAATATTAAGGAAAAAGCACTCCGTTCTTTATATCACTTTTCAAAGTAGTTAGTGAAAAGATGAGGTAATAGTTAATAATAAATAAAAAGTGCGCCCCCTGAGTAAGGGCAGCTTTTGAAGTTTTAGTTAAATGAGGTAGCTGCCGGCTGAATACCGGCAGCACTTTTTTAAACATGAAAATGATGGATATGCTCCAAACCGTTGCTTTATGCGTGATCCTGGCTTGCAGCCTGGTCATTGGCTGGTTCATTTGGACCGTAATCCGGGAAATCCGCCGCAGCGACGAATACTTCGATTGAATATTCGCTTTGTTCTTTATACCGATCAATAATGAGGTCAATCAATTCAGATCATGGGGCCCGGTAAGCGTGGGCGGCCATGGTCAAAATGTTTGTTTGTAACGCAGTGCGGATGGAGAACCCGCCTGCGTTTTTTTAATAAGTGCATGAGTTATTATGGGAAAGCCAATATGACCAGGAGAATAATGCTACAGGACGCCGCCCGGATAAGGGAACTGCTCAACCAGCTGGGCTACCTGGTGGCCGGCGGATTTACACAGCGCCGCCTGCTGGAAATGATGGTGCACCCCGACCAGGAATTACTGGTCTATGAATATCAAAAAGAAGTGGTCGGTTTTGTCTCCCTGCACTTTGTGCCGCAACTGGCTTTTAGCGGGGAGTTGGCGGTCATCAGTTACCTGGCGGTTGACCAGGCGCACCGGGGCAAGGGCATCGGCGCCGAACTCGAGGCCTATTGTACGGATTTGGCTAAGCAGCGCGAATGCGACCGTATACAACTGCATTGTGCGATCCGCCGCAAAGACGCCCACCGGTTCTATGAACGCCAGGGCTACCGCGAATCGAGGACTTTTTTTACGAAAAATTTAAAAAATAGCTGATATACAGCAATACAAGCATTATCCCCGCCTGTAGTTTTTACCTGGACCTTCACTGTGATAAAATTTAACAAGTAGTTAAATAGCAATGCTTTTATTTATATCAGGTTTTTTGTAAATTCGTTTATTAAAAAAAGCGATGGCGGCATATCATACCCTTTCTGATAACGAATTGGTAGCCTTGTTAAAGGATAGCGGCCACGCTGCGTTTAATGAACTTTACGAGCGGTACAGCGGCCTGCTGTATACGTATGCTTTTAAACTGACCGGTGATGAAGACAAATCCCGGGATTTCCTGCAAGAGCTTTTTATTTCTTTGTGGGACCGGCGCGGGCAACTGGCATTGCGGGGTTCTGTGGCGGCCTATTTATACAGCGGCATCCGTTACCAGTTTTTAAACGAGGTACAGCGTGCCAAAACCAGGACGGTCTATGCCACCGCGTTCCTCGAAGAATTCGGCCAGGAACTTCCAGCCGACGACTATATCGGCGAAAAAGAACTGGTTGCCCTTATTGAATTGTATGTCCGGGACTTGCCTCCACAGATGGCACGCGTATTCACCCTGAGCCGCTTCCAGCATCGAACCAACCAGGAGATCGCGGACGAACTGGACATTTCTGAAAAGACGGTTCGTAACCTGCTTAGCGGGGCATTGAAAGACCTAAAGCCAAAAGTCGGAGCGGCGTTATTGCTTGCCCTCTTACACATTTGTAAATAATTCAAAAAATCTTCGGGACAAATGCTTTGCTGATCGTACATCTATATAAGGAGGTGAAAATCCTTAAGCACGATGAACGAACAACAAGCCAGAGGACTTTTAAAAAAATATAACGACGGTACCGCGACTGACGAAGAAAGACAGCGGGTGGAAACCTATTTCTTTCGTTACCTCAGCAAAAAAGAGGCGGTGCCCAATAAGGATCGCCTACTCAGCGACCAGGCGGCAGTCCGTGAGTCGCTGCAGGCCTATATCAAAAGAAGACCAGCCAGGCTGTGGCCGCGCATCGCGGCAGCTGCCTCCATTCTATTGGCTATATCGGCAGGCGGTTATTTCTTATTGCATAAGAAACCAGTTCAACTGGCAAACAACGACGTTGCACCTTTCAGCAAACAAGCCATCCTGAAAACCGGGCATGGCAAAACCCTCCTGCTGGACAGTAACGCCAAGGGCCTATTGGCACAATACACTAACACCCATATTCAAAAGACCGGCGGTGAAACCATCGCCTATACCAATAGCAGCGAAACGGAAGAAAAAGTCATTTTCGATACGCTGCAGGTACCTGCAGGTGGCAAGCCATACCATCTTCAGTTGGCCGATGGTAGTGGTGTTATCGTGAATGTAGCTTCTGCGCTTCGTTTCCCGGAAAATTTCAGAAAGAACAACAACGAAGTGGAACTGATCAGCGGTGAAGCGTATTTCAGCATTATCCACAACGCCCTGTCGCCGCTGCTCATTAAAGCACAAGGTCAGGTTATCGAAGATGTCGGCACCGAATTCAATGTAAATACTTATGCCGATGAACCCGATAGCCGGACAACCTTGGTTGCGGGCGCGATCAAAGTCAACGCTAAAGCCATATTACCGGGTCAGCAGGCGATTATCACAGCAGGCAGCCTGATCGTGGTGAGAGCCAATGTCCAGCAGGCCGTTGCGTGGAAGGACGGCTACTTCCGTTTTAACGGCGAACATATCCAGGCCGTCATGCGTGAACTGGCGCGGTGGTACAATATCGAAGTCGTCTACAAGGGCAAGCCGACCGATGTTGGCTTCTATCTCCGCATCACCCGCTCCAGGAACATCAGCGAAGTGCTTAAGGTCCTGGAACGAACGAATAGTGTACACTTTAAGGTTGAAGGAAGGAGGGTGACGGTATTAAGCAAGAAATAACCCTAACGAATTCCCCAAAACAAAAAAGGCCAGCCGCCTGGAAGCGGTTGACCAAATGTCCAAGGGATAACCAATAATTAAAACTATTAGCAGACCGCTAAGTGCCGCCGATCGCAAAAAAGAGGGCACAAAGCATTAACCCAAGCAACAAACAAATGTACGATTTTTACTCAAACCAAAGGGTATCGTCGCCTCCGGGCAGAAGTACCCGAAAAATCCTGCTGATCATGAAAATCACTACGCTCATCCTGATCACGGCCATCCTGCATGTCAGTGCGACTACCCTGGCGCAAAAGGTAACCCTGAACGAAAAGAATGCGCCGTTAGCTGACGTTTTCAATGACATCAGCGCCCAAACCAACTACGATTTTGCGTTTACCACCGACGCGCTGAAAAACGCCAAGTCAGTAACGATTAATGTTAAGAATGTAGAACTCAGTGATGCCCTTGCGCAAATACTCCAGGGGCAAAACCTGGAGTTTTCGATAGACAACAAAACCGTTGTCATCAAACCGAAGGAAACCTCCTTCGTCGACAACCTCAAAAACAAGATCAAAGCCGAACTCAGCCAAACGACCGTCACAGGCAAAGTCTTAGACGGCACCGGACAGCCTATCCCAGGTGTCAACGTCCGGGAAAAGGGAACACAAAACGGGACAGTCACGGATAGTAAAGGCAAGTATACACTTACCGTAGCCAATGACAAATCCATTGTAACCTTTTCCTATATCGGCTATGAACCCCAGGAACTTGCAGCCAAGAACTTACCCGATGGCGCAACAATTATTCTTAAAGCGTCATCCCAAAACCTGCAGGAAGTCGTGATCAACAAAGGCTATTATGATGAAAAACGGGAATTGTCTACCTCAGATGTTGGCGAAGTAACCGCGAAAGAGATAGAAGAACAACCGGTATCTGACCCCATCCAGGCCCTCATTGGACGAGTGCCAGGACTCAACATCCAACAAACTTCAGGTATTCCCGGCGCTTATGCCACGATCCAAATTCGCGGGTTGAATAGTATAGCGAATGGTACCGCTCCTTATTATGTCATTGACGGGGTTCCGTTTGATCCCGGTTCGTTGAGCGACGTGTCAATCCCTTCGGGTGCACTTGGTGCCCCAAATTTGGGTACGCAGCCTGGAGGTGGCGGTGTGAGTCCATTCAACGCGATCAACCCGGATGATATCGAAAGTATCGAGATATTGAAAGATGCTGATGCCACAGCGATCTACGGTACCAAAGGCGCCAACGGCGTGGTATTGATCACCACCAAAAAAGGCAAAGCCGGGGAAACCAAAGTGACTTTTGACCTCAGCCAGGGGATCGAACAAGTAGGCCATTTTATGAATTTGCTCAATACCCAGCAGTACCTGCAAATGCGGCACCAGGCTTTTGCTAACGACGGAATACCGTTCCCTACTTTAAGCGATGCGGAACAGGGTGACCCAAATTTCGACGTAAACGGGGTTTGGGACACCACACGAAATACCAATTGGCAAAAGGTACTGATCGGTGGAACCGCCCATTACACCAATGCCCAGGGCAGCATTTCCGGTGGTAACGCCAATACGCAGTTCCTGATCGGCGGCGGTTACACCCGGCAAACCACGGTTTATCCGGGAGATTATGGTGATCAAAAAGGCTCCCTTCATTTTAGCCTTTCCAATACCTCCTCTAATCATAAATTTAAAATGACGCTATCTGCGAGTTATGTAAATGATAACAATTTTTTGCCGCCGGGTGATTTCACAGGCAATGCCCTTACTTTGCCCCCAGACGCCCCGGTTCTTTATAATCGTGATGGGAGTTTGAACTGGCAAATCTTTAACGGGACGGGGTCTTGGACTAACCCCTTAGCAACCACTCTTACAACAGCTACTTCGATCTCCAACAACCTGGTCAGCAACCTGAACCTAAGCTACCTATTGCTGCCAGGCTTGCTTTTGCAAAGCAATTTCGGTTACAACCATGATGAAATGAATCAAACGAACTTGTTTCCCGCGACCGCAGTAACGCCTCCATACAATACGAATCCGGATTTTAATGAAAGTGAATTCGCTTATACATTATCCCAAGGCTGGATCATCGAACCGCAGTTGAGTTTCCAAAGAAAAATTGCCAAAGGAGAACTTAGCATTTTGTTGGGAGGGACTTTGCAACAGAGTAATCAGCAATCTATGGGCGAGGCAGCAAGTGGCTTTTCCAATCCCGCTTTGATCAGTGATCCGCAGGCTGCGACTTATTTTCAATCCTTTGATTCTTCTTACCACCTTTATCGTTATGAAGCATTGCTCGGCCGGATAAGTTACACCTGGGACAATAAGTACTTGCTGAACGTTACAGCCAACCGCGATGGCAGCACCCGGTTCGGACCTGGTAAACAATTTGGCAACTTCGGGGCAATTGGTGCGGGCTGGATACTTTCGCAAGAGAAATTTATAAAGGACGCGATACCCTGGCTTAGTTTCGGCAAAATACGTGCCAGCTATGGTACGACTGGTAATGACCAGATCGGCGACTACCAATATTTGAGTTATTACTCTGCCTACTCCAAAGCTTATCAGGGCGTTTCGGGATTTTTGCCAAACAGCTTAGCCAATCCCGATTATTCCTGGGAGGTGGACAAAAAGTTGGAAGTCGGCCTGGACCTCGGCTTTTTAAAGAACACGATCAATTTTTCGATCGACTATTACCGCAATCGCACATCCAACCAACTGGTAGGTTACGGCCTGCCATCGGTCACCGGGTTTACTTCTGTTGAAGAAAACTTACCAGCGGTCGTACAAAACACGGGACTGGAGATTTCGCTGAATAGCACAAATATTAAGACCAAGGATTTTAATTGGACCACAACCGCGAATTTTACGCTGCCTAAGAACGAGTTGGTTTCCTATCCCGGTTTCGCCTCGTCACCTTATGTGCATACTTATACTGTCGGGCAATCATTGTTTAGTCTGCAAAGATTTCAATATGAGGGAGTCGATCCGCAAACTGGATTCTATACGTTTGCTGGTCAGAATGGGAACACTAGTAGTCCTTCTTTTCCACAGGATTTAGTTACAAGCCAACCGATCACCCAGAAATATTACGGCGGCATAGGCAATGATTTTTCTTATAAAGGATTTAGCCTGGATATTTTCATCCAGTTTGTTAAACAGCTTGGTTACAATTACTTGTACTATGTTGGTAATCCAGCCGGAAGCGCAAACCTTAATTTTCCTACGGCCGTTTTAACGGCGTGGCAAAATGCCGGGCAGGTGACTAATGTTGAAAAATTTAGCACGGAAGGTCCTTACCAATATTATAATTATAACTATAGCACAGGCGCTATCACTGACGCCTCCTTTATTAGGCTGAAGAATGTAGCGTTCGCCTACAAATTACCAGTGGCATGGCAGCAATGGGCGCATATGCAGAACGCCAGGATATACGTCCAGGGACAGAACCTTTATACATTCACCCATTATATTGGGCTTGACCCCGAAACCCAGGGACTTAGCCTTCCGCCCCTGCGCACGATCGTCATGGGTGTTTCCGCATCATTTTAAGTTTCACTATCAAAAAACAAAAAGATGAAACCACAAATAAAACATATCATAGAATTTCAAGGCACCTCTAATATTGCCTTCGGCCATTGGCTTTTTTTCTGCTTGCTAATTTCTGCTTTAAGTTTTTCTTCCTGCAAAAAATTCCTGGAAATCCCGCCGCCAAAAAATGGGCTCGTAACAGCCAGCGTGTTTGATAACAATAGCTCAGCCACGTCGGCGCAGATTGCCATTTACGGCCAGATGTGCATAAATGCGGAATCCTATAGGATGTCCGCCCATGTTGGAATGTATGCTGATGAATTAAGGAATTATTGCTCGTCTTCTTATCTGGTTCAATTGTATACCAATTTATTAGTTGCCAATGGCAGTACTCAGCCGTATGCAAATTGGTCCGGGTACTACAGTTATATTTATCAAGCCAACGCAGTGATCAGCGGTTTACAAACCACGGCAGGTTGTAGCGCTGCGGTTAAACAACAACTGACAGGCGAGGCCTATTTTATCCGGGCCTTCTGGTATTTTTATTTGACCAATATTTATGGTGATGTGCCATTGGTGCTGACCACCAGCTATATTACTAATAGCACCATTCCGCGTTCGTCCAGAGTGCTGGTATTACATCAGGTTATAGCTGATCTGACTACCGCGGAGAACATGCTTAACAGCAACTATGTAGACGGGACAGACACGGTTATCACTACCGAACGCGTGCGTCCTACCAAGGTTGGCGCCCAGGCGCTTTTGGCCAGGGCATATTTATATTTGGCGGACTATGACGGTGCCACTGCCAGTTTCGCAAAAGCCGAAGCCGAAGCGGACACGGTGATCAGCAATAGCGCGTACAGCCTTTCCCCACTCAACGAGGTTTTTTTAAAGAACAGTTCCGAGGCCATTTGGCAATTGCAAACGCTTCCAAATCAGCCATCTGATACCCCGGATGCTGCTGATTTTATCTTGCTGGGCGCCCCATCAACAACATCTGTAAATAATTGTACAACCATTAGCACAGAATTAATAGACAGCTTCGAACCCAACGACCAGCGTCTGGTGGCCTGGATCGGTTCGATAACTGAAGGTACAACGACCTATTATTTCCCCTATAAGTATAAAAATTATACTTATGCAGGAACGGAATATGATATGGTGCTCCGCTTGGGCGAGCAATTCCTTATTCGGGCGGAGGCCCGTGCTGAACAAGGCAATTTACCGGGCGCAATGGCAGACCTCAATATGATCCGCAGCCGTGCTGCCTTGCCCAATTATTCCGGTACGAAAACCCAGGCGGCGGTGCTAACCGCAATACTTCACGAACGGCAAGTGGAATTATTCACGGAGTGGGGGCACCGTTGGTTCGATCTGTGCAGGACGGGGAATGCGCCAATTGTTATGGGTGGCCCGAACGGCGTCTGCCAGGCGAAGGGCGGAACGTGGAACCCGGATAATTACCAGTTGTTGTTCCCGATACCGCAGGCTGATAGAAGTGCCGACCCCAATTTGACTCAGAACATCGGTTATTAACTATTTCGATCTATCTCTTAACAAAGCAGTATCAGTCTTTAGGGGCTTATACTGCCTTTAAACTTTTTTTATGATAAGTGCATTTATTTTACCATTGTTGTATGCTCCTGTGTTTGGCTTTGTTCTAAAAACGGCAAATAGGCTAAATGATCATAAGCGATATTTATTGTTAATTTTTTCCCTTTGCTCACTTACGGGCCAGGGTAGTTTTTGTTTGGCTCAGCAATTGCCGATAAAACCTGCAAGGACTATTTCCTTTACCACAAACGAAGGCAGTTGCATGGATGTAGACATTTCGCCGGATGGCAAAACGATAGTCTTTGACATACTCGGCGACATATACACCGTGCCGGTGACAGGAGGAATAGCCAAACAATTGACCCGTGGTACCGGTCTGAATGTTAGACCTGTATGGTCGCCTGATGGAAAAAGGATCGCCTGCATGAGCGATTTTTCGGGATATTTTCATCTCAATGTGGTAAGCAAGACGGGTAATCATCGCAAGGTGCTTGACAGTGACGGCGATCTGCAGCACGTGAACTCATTTGATATTTCTGCCTGTAAAGGGCCAATCTGGGCGACAGATGGTAATTTTATTCTAGAAGATAAATTTGTATACGGTCTCGCGGGTGCGAAACTGCCCAATAAGACCACCAATTATCCGTTTCGCTATTCACCGGATGGGCGATTCCTTTATGGTCTCGATTCCGGCAAGATTTATCGCTATGATCTAAACTCAAAAAATAAAGCAGCGATCTCACCGGTTTTACAAGCATTTAATGCTGGCCAGTTATCTCCTGATGCCCACTGGTGGGCTTATGTCGTGGATTCGGGATCAAGGAGGAGTCTCCACGTTCAAGACCTCGTCAATAACCGGCAAAAGGTACTGGTATCGGCAATGAATACTATTGATCACTCGCATGCGGACAACCTACCGCCGTACGATTTCTGTTTTTCACCTGATTCAAAAAATATTTTTATAGGCTACAAAGGCAAGATACACCGGATAACTATAAAAACCGGATACAATCAAGTTATCCCGTTTAGAGCTCATGTCAAAGTGGACTGCGGCTCCTACAATTACAATACTTACCGCGTCACCCATGAGCCTTTTAAAGTCAAATATACGCGCTGGGCGAGTCCAAGCCCGGACGGCAAACAACTCATATTTACAGCATTGAACCGGATTTATATAATGAACTTGCCAAATGGGACCCCCCGGGTATTTGTAAAACAGCCTTTTGCTCAATATGAACCAACCTGGTCTCCTGATGGTAAATGGATCGCGTACGTGTCATGGTGTGACACGGTGGGAGGATTCGTCTGGCGAGCTACCGCCTCAGGTGGGATGCCTGAAAAAGTTGCAAAAGCGTCGGCTTTATATGAATGTCCGACATGGTCACCAGACGGCAAGTTCCTGGCGGTAATTAAAGGTAGCCTGATGGACGTTGATACGCTAGATGGACAATTGCAGCTCATCCCGCTTGGTGTTGAGCCCATTCGCAAGATAGCAGACAGCATTAGTTTAATAAGCAACCACTTGGTTTTTTCGCCTGATCTGAGTCGGATATTTTACAGAGTGGGGAACAGTTACGGTGCAACTCCAAATGTGCGAACTGTTTCTAATGACCTGAATGGGCACAGCTCGCGTGAAGAAGGGGACTGGCCCACTTTTACTTTATCACCTGACGGCCGCTTTATCGCTTATTCAGTAGATGAAGATATGTACCTCCTTCCGATGAGCAAATCAAGCTATCCTACCGATATTTATGAAGCTATTCGACAACAACCGGCGATCCGTTTTGGCGAGGGCGTCGATTTTAGGTGGGAAGGCGGAGGAAAAGTACTCTCCTGGAGTTATGGCAACAAATTTTACCGGATCAGCCCAAACAAAATCATGGATGCAGCAGCGGGAGTAACGCCTGGTAAGGAGCAATACGAGAGTGATCCGATAAATCGATTCAAGACGGTAAATGTCCAACCTGACGAGGTGATCGACATGAATGTCATCGCCGTAGCACAGTATAGCAAAGGAATAGTGGCACTCAAAAATATCCGTATCCTGACAATGCATGGAAATAAAGTAATAGAGAAGGGCACGATTATTATCAAAGACGGCCGATTTGCAGTGGTTGGCCCGGTACGCAGCGTAAAAATACCTGCGAACGCGAAAGTGATCGACCTGAAAGGAAAAACAATAATGCCCGGCTTTGTGGATTTACACCTGCATATGCATGAGAAAGATGAACAATTTCCCCGGCAATATTGGCCCTACTTGGCCAATCTTGCTTATGGCGTAACGACCGCCCGGGACCCTTCATCTGACTACGAGTCTTTTGGAAATTCGGAACTCTTGCGAACAGGCGACATGATCGGGCCCAGGCTTTTTACAGTTGGGCGGCCGATAAGGTTTCTAGATGGTGTAACCAGGATGGACAGCTACAATGATGCGTTTGCAGTTATAAGGAAGCGTAAGGAACTTGGCGCCGTTTGTATAAAGCAGTATGAAATGAATATAGGTATTCCAAGGCAATGGGTACTCCTGGCAAGCCGTAGGATGGGACTGAATATGACGAATGAAGGCGCCTGGGATCCTATATCCCAAATGGGTATGGTCAAGGATGGTAGCACCGGTGTGGAACATACCCCGGTTTGGTATGACGTAAACCGGGATGTAACCACCTTGTGGGCACGTTCGAAGGTATATTTCACGCCGACGCTCCAGGTTGGTTATAGTAAACCTGCAATTCCCTATTTCGACCATAAGTATTGGTCCACCGAAGATGCAAAGATGAAGCGCTTCTGGTCAGCGTTTCAATTGCAATGTTTTTTAAACGAAAGTGATGAAGATGGTGCTGATACTGATACCGGGTTCATCGCGGCCTCGCGGGAATATGCCCGGATACGTAATCAAGGTGGAAGGGTTACCCTCGGCAGCCATGGCAATGACGAAGGCATCGGTGTGCACAATGAACTATGGGCCCTGCAAATGGGCGGGCTCACCAATATGCAGGCCCTCCAAGCGGCGACGATCATGGGCGCACAGGCTCTGGGGGTGCAACATGACCTGGGCTCGATCGAGGTGGGTAAGATCGCCAATCTGATCGTCCTAAATAAGAATCCGTTGGACGATATCCACAATAGCCGCGAGATAAAATACGTGATGAAGGACGGTCTTTTGTATGACGGGGAAACGCTCGATGAGTTGTGGCCGGTTTATAAAAAATGCCCGGACTTTAAGCTGCATTTAGAAACAAACGTGAACACATCCACAACCAAAGAAACAAAAACAAAAGACGCACAAAATGACGATAACGATTAATACAAAGAAAACGATAAAGATGAAACGATTGATTTTATTCCCGGTAATAATACTTGTGTCTGCCATCAGCTATGCGCGGGCGCAGGACAACACCGTAAATGATTCGAGTGGCATCCAATTTGAAAAAGGATTGGACTGGCAGCAAGTATTAGCCAAAGCCAGGAAAGAACATAAATATATTTTTGTGGATTGTTATGCCACCTGGTGCGCACCTTGCAGGGACATGGATAAAAATGTATACCCGGATAAAAAAGCGGGGGCTTTTTTTAATGCAAACTTTATCTCCGTGCGGGTGCAAATGGATACGGCCAAATCCGATAATGAACAGACTAAAAGTTGGTATAGTACTGCGGATTATCTCGGCCGTACCTATCGTGTTGGGGCGTATCCTTCGTTTTTATTTTTTGACGAAAGCGGAAAACCTGTACATAAGGGCGTAGGCACTGAAAATGTTAACGGCCTTATAGAATTAGGGAAACAGGCCATGGATCCTACCCGACAATTTTATGTATTGCTGTATGAATACAGAGATCACCGCTTGAACGACACGTTAGTTCCGTATCTCATTACTACAGCTCAGCAAATACAAAAACCTAAGCTTGCAGATACGATTGCGCAGGGTTACCTGCATCGCTTGTTCAAGCAAAACACGGCAATCATCCTGCAAAAAGTAAATCTTCAACTGATTGCTCAGTATACAAAAGCACCACAAGATGAAGGTTTCATTTTTTTTAAAGTGCACGAAAAAGAGGTGAATGCTGTATTGGGCGAAGACCAAGCCGAAAGGATGCAGATGTTGGTGGTCTTTAATTCGGTCGCATACCCGCAAACAAACGAACAAACGATTTCTACGCAGCAGTGGGAAAACATTGAAAAAACATGCGAATCAAAATATGGTTTTCCCGGCAAGGCTGCGGTTTTACAAAGTAAGGTAATATACTACTCCAAAAATCGTGACCAAAACGACCGGATGAAAGACAGTACACAGTACAGAAAGGTGTTTATCAGTTATTACCGCGCCCGTTTGGGAAAACTGGATGTGCTCAATGATAATAATGTCGCATGGGACATCTTTAATACCTTTAATGATAAAACTCTTCTGGATATGGCTATCGG
>Ga0206859_1020_pt1 | contig 36851 bp, 30 predicted proteins | sample Alteio_BWOrgCont_47_FD_152882 | JGI IMG/M metagenome (GOLD analysis project Ga0206859, IMG submission 152882) | Enriched cells from forest soil in Barre Woods Harvard Forest LTER site, Petersham, Massachusetts, United States -... | ecosystem: Environmental > Terrestrial > Soil > Temperate forest >... | reverse complement strand
GGCACGGGCACGCACACGGGCACGATGTAAGGGGGGGGGGCTGAACAGCTACCCTACGGAGGGCTATGTGAATAGTTGCGAAATTTTTTATTTCTTATGCCCTGTTCAAATAACCAGCGATCTCTTGATAGCAAATAGGGATATGGCGTACAATTTTTCAATGAACGACGTGCATTTTCTTTCATCCAAACAGATGTACAACCTTTTTGAGAGGCCAAATGCCAAGAGAGACTATCCCTGCTGATGTCAAGCAACATCTGAAGGCTTTTTTAATCAATAATCCCTCAGCTGAGCTAGTCCATGCTTATTTATTTTTTATCCAAGAAAAATACCAGCTGAGCCCTATCCTCTTTACGAAGGAAAGGGTGATTTATCAAAATACTGCGGAAGCTGTTAGCAAGCTAGAGAAAGAGGGCAAACTATGGCATGAGGCAGAGATAAAAATAGGGTTCAGCAATAGCGCTGTCAATGAGCTGACAAAGAAGGTATACATCTGTCCTTTCACGGGCAAGGTTTTTGGAGACAACACACATCCATCGCCTCAAGATGCTATCTACGACTGGGTGTCCAAGTGCCCTGAAAATACAGAAAGGGTGGGAGGACTTCGCGTCAAGCGTTTTTTTATCTCTGAAGATCCCGAAGTAATACAGAGTTATGCGGCAAAAAATAAGCCCAAAACGCCTATAACAAAGACCGTTTACTCGTCCGTTATCAATGGAAAGCTATTTAACAACAAGGAGGGCGTCATTGAGGACTTCAAAAAAAGCTACCTCAAACCTCTTACCCTCATCGAAGTGCAAAGTCAAAATAAATACCAGATAGATGACTCCTTTTTACGCTTTATCCAAAGTCAATTAGAAGAGGAAAGAGTCGCTCTATTTGTCGCAGCGCTGTCTGAGGAGGAAGATTTTATTCCTTACGTAGAAAAATGGCTGGAATGACAATATACCAGACATCTTCTGCTGAAGAAACGATAGAATTAGGACAGGCTATTGGTGCCGAGCTCTCTTTCGCAGCTACTATATGCTTCTTCGGCCCCTTAGCTGCAGGCAAGACAACATTCATTAGAGGATTAGTAGAGGGAGCCACCCAGAGCACGGCGACCCTCGTACATAGTCCCACCTACACCTATCTCAATATCTACCCAGGAAGGCTCCCCGTCTACCATTTTGACCTCTATCGCTTGAAGAACGAAGAAGACTTTATCGCTTTGGGCTTTGATGAATTTTTACAGAGCGAGGGCATCTGTTGCGTGGAGTGGGCTGAGCGCATCCCATTGTTACTGCCTCAAGGAGCTATACAAATCACAATCGACCTACATACATCTGCAGTGGATAATCGCCGTATTGCTATATCCCCCTGGCCTCTCAAAAGTGTCTCCTCTGCAGGGGGATGCCAATAGCATATGGCTAAAGATAGTTTCACCTCTGCACGTTTTATCACCACCGCGCTAGCTGCGTCTCACTACCCTAAGTTGTATGCTGCCAATGGCGTGACTCCTTTGCCGGAGATTGCCGTTGCAGGCCGTTCGAATGTAGGAAAGTCTAGCCTTCTCAACCACTTGTTTCGGGCTCCAGGACTTGTGAAGACCTCTGCTACGCCGGGCAAAACTCAGGCGCTCAATTTTTTTGCTTGTAGTGACAGCGTTGTCTTTGTCGACCTTCCCGGTTACGGCTATGCGCAAGTGCCTTTAGCGCTGCGTAAACAATGGGGACCCATGGTACAGACCTATCTCAATAAGAGAGCGTCTTTGCAAGCCATTCTCCTCCTCTTTGATATACGGCGCACCCCCCAAGAAGACGATCAAGTTATGATTCGTTGGGCAGAGACTGTGGGCAAGCCTCTGATCCTCGTCCTTACCAAAGTAGATAAAGTAAACCAGAGCGAGCGGGCAAAAAATAAAAAAGCAATAATAGAGGCACTCCATGCAGAAGCTTTCCCAGTCGTCCTCTACTCGGTGTTGAAGAATATGGGCAGGAAAGAGCTATGCATAGCGTTAGAGAGGGTGATAAAAGATGACAAAATTTGACGATCAACTCTTTGTTTGTATCGATTGTGAGACGACCGGTCTCAATCCCAAAGAGGACCTCATTATTGAGGTGGCTGCGGCTGTTTTTACCACCAAAGGCATTCTGGAAGAATTTGCTACGCTAATCGATCCCGGCCGCCTCATTCCTCCAGAGTCGACAGTTATCCACCACATCACCGACGACATGGTCACAGGCAAGCCTAAAGTGGAGAGTGTACTCCCCAAGCTACTGCAGATGATTGGCAAAAAAACCATTGTAGGCCATGGGGTTGGCTTTGATATCGAACTATTAGCTGTAGCTGCTGAACGCACAGGAATAGGCCACAGCTTGAAGGGGAATAGCTCGATAGATACGTTGCGCATGGCACGTTTGTATGGCAAAAGCCCCACAAACGCTTTAGAGCAGCTGCGCAAACACTTTTGCATCGAACCACACGGTGCTCACCGCGCTATGAGTGATGTTTCAGTGAATATCGACGTTTTTCTTAATTTGATTAAAGATTATAAAGATCTGAGACAGCTCTTTGATATATTAGAAAAGCCTATTCAGATGCAGACGATGCCTTTGGGCAAATACAAAGGCAGAGGCATCAAAGAGCTGCCTCAGGACTATTTGCAATGGGCAGCAAAGCAGGCCTTTGACCGCGATCTGCTGTTTACTTTGCGCTCGGAGGTAAAGAGGCGAAAGCGGGGAGCACTCTTTGTTCAGTCAGCAAATCCTTTTTCCACATTGGAGTAGGCCGTATCCCCGCGAGCTATGGCCATGAATTCAGGCCATGTCACTTCTTCTGAACATAGAGGGAGTTGCAAAACTCCAATTTGGGACAAAATTGGGGTCATTTTCGATCGGTTCAACCCAGGAGCAATTATACTTTCCAGACACCCCCTTAGTGGGAATTGCTGTTATTTGGGAATGTCAGAGACCCCTCCAGGGCCTTTGACCTCTTTGTTGGGGGGAGACCAGCTTTTATCTTGCCAAATAGGCATGCCGAGATCTGAGCGCAATTCGACGAGATTTTCTCCTTGACGCACCTTCGCTGCAATAAGCCATGGGGCACCATTGATGATAACTTTAGACCCTAGAATCCATACGTCGCCCCCCTTCTGGAGGTGCGCTCCCTGGCTCTGCACCACCCATTCAGGACCTAGCTGCACCGTCGTCGGCTGACCATCGATATTGACAAGTAGCCTCATGCTCGCCGCAGCAGAGGCAGCCGAACGGCCTACCTCTACTATTTTTCCCTGATAGGTAGCAACCCCCCCTGGGTCAAACATCCTTCCAATACGCGCATCCTCTTCACTTTCAGCCTGTTCTCCAGCTACCGGGGCGGCAAGGGGAGTGGGACTCTCTGCATAGGTGGCAGCCATAAGTGCCAATGCCATCGACAAAATAGTGGTAGATAAATGGCGCATAATTCCTCCTTGACACTAAGAACCTCTCTTCACACTTCAAATGGCTAATTTCAAGTGTGAAGAGAGGTTCTAAGAGGCTGTAATAGATGATGGCTAAGGTTTTTTGCCCATGTTCACTTCTTCGGTTAGCTTTATACCGTTATTCATGCCCAGCTCCTTAACCTCGACTTTGCAATTTTTCTGAGCTCACCTTCCGAGAGAAGCTTCCTCCAGCTAGATGAATTTCTCAGGAAGGGTAAAACATACCCATCCTGAGAAATTCATTACGCTGGAGGAAGCTTCTCTCTGGAATCTTCGCCCAGAAAAGTTGCAAAGTCGAGTTAACCATTCCATATCACAATTACTATTTAAACCAAAATTGCTGCGCAAGTATGAGGCTCCGTGGTGTTCTTTTCGACCTTCTGCTATATTGCGTGGGATAACTTCTACCGAGGAAAACCCCATGAATAACCCTCTCCCTGCTGAACTACCTACTAGTTACGACGCCAAAAGCATCGAAGCCACCTGGTATCGCGTCTGGGAAGAGGGCGGTTTTTTTTGCGCCGATGCTTCCTCCCCTAAGCCCCCTTTCAGCATCGTCATCCCCCCTCCCAACGTCACCGGTGTGCTGCACATGGGCCATGCCCTTGTCAACACCCTCCAAGACATTATCGTGCGATGGCACCGCATGAGGGGATATGAGGCTTTATGGGTGCCTGGGACAGACCATGCAGGCATCTCCATGCAAACGGTAGTAGAACGTCGCCTTCTGTTGGAGACGGGCAAAAAACGCAAAGACTTCAGTCGAAATGAATTTTTGACGCATATGTGGAGCTGCAAAGAGGAAAACGAACAGACGATTCTTCGCCAGCTCCGCCGTCTTGGTTGCTCATGCGACTGGAGCCGCCAGCGATTTACCATGGATGAAGGAAATAACCGCGCTGTGCGAACCATGTTTAAAAAGCTATTCGACGCTGGTCTGATATACCGCGGCGACTACCTTGTCAACTGGGATCCCATCACCCAGACGGCCATCGCTGATGATGAGGTAGAATATGAGGAGCATGCCTCTGCGCTCTGGTATTTTAAGTATCCCCTTAAAGGCAATGAAGGGTATCTAACCATCGCCACCACTCGCCCAGAGACGATGCTCGGCGACACAGCTGTGGCAGTATCTCCCGGCGATAAGCGCTATGCTCATCTGATAGGAAAAACCATTGTGCTGCCGCTCACGGCGCGGGAAATTCCCATCATCGCCGATCCCCATGTCAATCCCGCCTTTGGCAGCGGAGCGGTAAAAATTACTCCTGCCCACGATCCCAATGACTATCAGATCGGCCTAGCGCACAACCTGCCTTTCATCACCATTATGACTGTTGACGGACGCATTACTAGCGCGGGAGGAGCCTTTGCAGGGCTGACGATGCGGCAGGCGCGCGGCAGCATCGTCGCCGCTATGGAGCAGCTCGGCCTCGTCGATAAAATCGAGCCATATACCCATCGCGTCGGCATCTCTTATCGCTCCAAAGCCATCGTCGAGCCATTTCTTTCTAAACAATGGTTTGTCAAAATGGAGGGCTTTGCCCAAAAGCTGCGCGCTGCTGTCGTCGAAAAAAAAGTGCAACTTATCCCCGCGCACTGGGAGAGCACCTATTTTCACTGGATAGATAATCTGCGCGACTGGTGCATCAGCAGGCAGCTCTGGTGGGGCCACCAGATTCCGATCTGGTACAATAAAAAAGAGCCGCACAAAATGGTCTGCTCTGCTGAGCTTGAGCCCCCTGCCGAGGTGGTAGCAGCGCCTGAAGAGTGGGTACAAGATGAAGATGTACTCGACACCTGGTTTTCTTCGGCATTATGGCCCTTTGCCAGCTTGGGGTGGCCTGACATGACTGCTGATTTGGCACGGTTTTACCCGAATTCTACACTGATTACTGGCCATGACATCCTGTTTTTCTGGGTAGCACGCATGATCATGATGGGCGAATATGCCTTAGGCCAACAGCCCTTTCCTGAGACATTCCTTCACGGCCTGATCTTTGGCAAATCTTACTGGCGCGAAGCATCTGGCAGCGGCATCCTCTACCTCGATGCTGACGAGCGGCTGCAATATGAGCTTGGCAAGGCAGTGCCAGCCGACATCCATTGCAAGTGGGAAAAGATGTCCAAGAGCAAAGGAAATACTATTGACCCTCTGGAAATGATCGATCTTTATGGCACCGACGCCGTGCGCATGGCTCTTTGTGCCAGCGCTTCGCAGCAGCGAGAAATCGATTTAGATCGCCGCCGCTTCGATGAGTATAAGAATTTTTCCAATAAAATATGGAACGGCGCACGCTTTGTCTTTCTGCACCTGCAAGGGGATCTGGACAAAGGGCAGAGCCCATTGACAGCGGAGGCTTTCGCTTCGGGGCTCGATGAAGGGCTCCTCGGCTTGGAAGATCGCTGGATGCTCTCCAAACTCGGTCATGTCATCAACAACGTCAATGGCTCGCTTGCCCAGTATCACTTTGACCATGCAGCTATGGAGGCTTACGACTTTTTTTGGAAGGAGTTTTGTGCCTACTATGTCGAAATTGTCAAACCCGTACTCTTTGGGAAGCAAGGAGACAGCGCACAGCGCACCAATAAGCAACGGCTGCTCGCCATCGCCCTCTGCACGGCGCTGCGGCTGATGCATCCCATGGCGCCTTTCATCACCGAAGAGCTCTTTCAGCGCCTTAAGAAGCTATTAGGAAGCCCTACTGCCGGCAGTGGCGCCGATCCCTATACGCAGGAGGTGGCAAAGGCGTTGCAAGCGCCAGCTTGTATCGTTGCTCCTTACCCTGAGGTTGTGCGCACCACAGACATCAATCCCGCTATAGAGGAGGCATTTGCCATAGTAGAAAAGGTGGTGTATACCCTTCGCAATATGCGCGGTGAGATGAAATTACCTCCGGCAGCAGCTATCGATATCTATTTTGTCGGCGCTGCTGACGACCCCGAGCTAGCGCTATTGCAAGAGAGCAGCGCCCTCATTCGTGCGCTTGTGCGCGTTGGGATGCTCTATTTTCAAGGGGAAGAGCCGCGTATAGGCGCCGCGAGCATGGCGGTATCTGGACGTATTAAAATTATCGTGCCTATCCCTGAGCAGTTTGCAGAGCAGGAAAAAATGCGGCTGACCAAAGAGCAGCAGAAGGTGCGCGCAGCCCTTAGCAAGGTGGAGCTGCAGCTTGCTAGCAGCTCTTTTATTGCCAATGCCCCCGCCCCCCTTGTCGAGCAGCAGCGCCTTATGCGCGCCGCGCTTGTTGCTGAGCTTGCCCAGCTTATGGGCAGACTCTCCGAGATGTAAAAAATATTTTCACGATTGGGGAATATTTTGAAATAAAAAGCAAAATAATTGATAATAGTGTTAGTGAGCTTTATATTATTTATATAAATATGGTGCGATTATGGACCCAGTTAAAGCGTTTGATCAAAATTATTGTGTTTCTAATGTTGATAAAGACAGTTTTAGTCAGAAGAAGTTTCTATTAGAAAATGGTTATGAAGAAAAGCCCATTGAAGAGATCGATAAAGATTTGTTAGAAGATACGACAGTAACAAAAGTTTTTGTCTATGTGGCCAAGATGGAAACAGGATGGACCCGTTTATTAAATCGAGTTTTCAAACAAGATTATTATGTAGCTATCGAGTACGTAGATAACCAATCAAATACAAAAAAAATATTTGTCTCTGGGCGTGCAAGGGCTCATTACAATAATACTCCACGAATTACAAAATTCGCCAATTACTTGTTTGGGACAAAATTAGCACAAGATCCTACCAAAATCAGTAAGATAGATGTAAAAGATGATGTAACTGAGCGCGTAAAAAATCTGACCGAACAAATAATGACTGTTTGTGAAAATTTAAACGATACTAATACATTGACTGGCGGTGAATTAAAAAAAATTATTAAATCACGAATGGTTACTCAATTACCAGAAATAGCCATTGCTCATAAAGTTGCGGAGAGCTCTGACGTGGCGGTTGGGGAGGAAAAAGAAACGTTTATACATCAAATAGATGAAAAGAAAAGTGTTTTATCAACTATCTACACGGCTCTGTCCACAATGTTCAATAAATTTAAAAATGGAGAAAAAACATCTACAGAAAAGGCGATGACAGAGACAGGGACCATGACAAGTAATATGCAGGCATATGCATTGGCATGCAGGGGTTTTATGGCTCAAATGGAGGTCGAATTGATCAGGCTCCCAGTTCCCCCAGGACTCTTTGGCGATGTGGAAAATGGAAAAGAAGCGGAGAAAAATGGTGACAAATTGTGCAAAGAACCTCTAGGTAATACCTCGATGTCCCTTCTTGAAAAGGCAGTAGCTATAAAAATAATGTTCGCCAACATGCCCCAAGATTATAAAAAAAATTTTGCATTATCTCTAGAAGATAAAAATAGTTTACGGCAGGCCGATGACAAAATGGAGATAATCGGAAATCATGTACGTAATCTCCCACCTACGGAAAGATGGATATTCGGGGAGGCCACTAGGATGTTGGTCGCTGTTGCACGGACAAATAGCCTGAGTGGTGGTAATTCAAATGTTTCATTTGAAAAAAAAGCTGAACTTCTTGGTGAGCAGGCCTCCTTTCTCGGTGCCCTTTTAATTGGCGATGATTCCGGGGATAAAGAATTGATTAGCGAGATCACAACTTTTATGATTATAAAGCAGGAAAAAAGACCATGTTAACATAAATTAGTGATCTATTGATATTATTAAGGAGAAGACATCGTGAGTGCTATTGATGGTTCATTGATTCCAATTAATCAAGTATCTTGCCATAGTGATGAATGTAAAAAAAAATTGTTATGTAGTAGTTACATACAAAAAAATGCTGAAGATGTGGGTTGTTGGAAAGGTGGTAAGACAATTAATAAAATCACTATTTACACGACTCCCGTTCAAAAAGGGTGGAACAACCTATTAAACAGAGTATTTAAAGAAAGATACTATGTCGCTATTGAAGCGACTAATAACATTGGCATAGTTGAGAAAATATTTGTCGTTGGAGAACTACAGGGCAATTTTAATAACAGCCCCCAGCTGTTGAGGAAAATATATTCCTGTTACTCTTATTTATCGGGGAAAAAAGCATTAGCAAACGATAACCCTTGCGATGAGAAAACTTTAGAAGAAACTATACATAAAGGAGCAATAGAAAATATTAGAGATGATATAATAAGTGATATAAGTGAAAATAACAAACAGATTACTGATAGTGAATTGAAAGCAGCTTTTCTCGATAAATTTTATTCCATACGGCCAAAGGAAACTGTTCCAACGACTCCTTCTCCACAACCATCGCCGCCGATGCCGCATACAACATCTACGCCCAAGGAGATACCTAAGTCCGCAGCAAGCCCTAGCGGAAGCGGAAGGAGGCGACGACGTGTGTGGTCCCTCGACCTCACCGCTGTCACAAAGACTCTTAATACGTTCCAGAAGATACCTGAGCCCTCAAAAAGCGATAGCGATAGCGGAAGCGGAGAGAAGCCTACAGCACGTCCGCGGTCCCTCGACGGCGACGGATTAGCTAGGCTAAATTGGGGGGGTCGCTTCGGAATCACTGCCACAAAAATTTTTAAAACGTGTACATCTAAGTTCCAGAACATATCCTTTTCTAAGGAAACTACCCCTTCCCCACAGCCCTTGCCGATGTCGCCTACATCTACGCCTCAGAACGTACCTCCTGAGAAAACTGCCCCTCACCTTCGGCAATCACAGGGGGAGATAAAAGCTACAATAAAGGCAGATTCACCCGGGAAGAGTGAAGAAGATCTATATACAGACGCTATAAGCATGCTAGAGAAAGGGAGAGCCCTTCCAGGCACATTTACAAATATATGCAAGGAACTATTAGATAGCATTGAAAAATCGAATAGCTACTTTGATCTGCCTAAAAAATATCAAAAAGAATTTCTGACGGTACAGAAAAAATGCCTAGAAATGTCACCAGATTTACAAAAAACATTTTTTTGGAAGAGAGCTGAAAACAATCTACAAGAACATGTAAATGGCTTATCTCTTGAAAATAGGCTGCTGCTAAAAACCTGGGTGGACCTAGTTAAGGTGTTTAAAAAAGGACAGCAGCAAAGCTCATTGACAAATGAGCAATTAGAACTCGCTCATCAGTTTATTGCCTTGCTTTTCATGGGTTCTTCCTTCGAGTCGCTTTCACAAACGAAGCAAATGATAGTTAGAACCACTGTTGGTCGGATGATATCGGATGAAATATCCTTTGGACGAACCCACGTGAGCAATCAGTCCAGGATCTAATCCGCGGTGAACTTCAATCGCTGCTCTGACAATAGACTTCTTTCGGAATTCCATTGGTGAAGAAGGCCGAAGACTATCCGTACAGCAGTTGTTATGTGTATGCGGGTTAAAACCCGCGGAAACAGGCACAGGTTAAAACCTGTGCAAACGAGCGTAGGCTAAAGCCTGCGCTACATAAACTGGCCTACAAAACCGGATGAACCGTATTTCTCGTTTGCTATGATTCGTTGAGACCAATGTGATATACATTGTCGATATAGGCCTCATATCTGGAGATTGCCATGCTGCGCCCTCTATTGCTCATGCTGCTCTGCTGTTGTCCGCCCCTCTCAGCCGAGCCGATCTCTCGCTCCTGCTACGAGTCGCTTCCCCAGAATTTTTTCTCGCGCGACGCCGTCATGCGCGCGTTAGAGCTTTATAACGTATATCAAAGCCAATGGGGACAGATTATAAATGAGTTGCATGAAGAGGGCGCAGCTATCCCCGGCATAGTTAGAGGGCGTGCCCGCCGCATATTGCGCGATCCCTATACCCCGCCGGAGCAGCCCGACGTCATCGACGCCTTGTTCCTCGAAGAGTTCAAAAAGCTTTTCGGCATCGTGCTACAAAGGCATAGCACCCCTTATAATATCATCAATAACCAGACGATTGATCAGATGTTTCTCTATATACAAAATAAAAACAGCAGCGTATGGGATACGTGTCGCAGGTAAGGGACTGGAAAATAATAAGTTAAATGATTCGACTGCGCCAAAGCCTCGGGGTTGAATCGATCAAAAATGACCCCATATTATAATATTGGGTCATTTTTGATCGCTCAACCGCGAGAGCTTTCGCGTTGTCCAATCGTTTAACTTATTGTTTTCCAGTCCCTAACTTCCAAATAACTCCGCGACCGCTTGACATTCATATGTGGGGGCGTGCCTGGTTTTTTTGAGGCATAACACCCCTTTATACATCGTGCCCGCGCCCGGACCGCTACGGAGTACGCAGGAATTTTCGATATTTGCCGCCATCTTCAACTTATTGAAGAAGAGCGATATTCAAATGGGCGACAATTGTTGCTACGTATCGTTTCTATGTTAACCAAGATGGCTCAAACATCGACCAATTCGGGCACGGGCACGCACACGGGCACGATGTAAGGGGGGCTGAACAGTTACTGTGCAGATAGAGACCTGAAGGTTTTTTTTTACTCTTTGCTCGATGTAGCGTTAAAAGCCCATCTTACATGTAGCGCCTGCGTTAGGGCTCTGATCTGGCGCCAGCCAATGGTTGTTTGATGGAAAACGAGATAAGAGGGGTGGGCAGAGGGGTGGAATTTACTCCAGAATATACGTGGGCCCTCCAAAGGGAACACCTTATTGGCTATTGCAAACATACCGCGCACCAACCTGATAGAAAGTGCGCCGAGGCCGCTGATCTCGCCGAGCTGTCGGCAAGGCACTACCCCTGCAGTAACGTAGTGGCAGTCCTCATGGGCTAGCACCTCCAAGGTGCCGGTGACAAGGAGCTCTGTAGTGCCGTTGGGGGCGTTTTTTGCAGCCATCAAATGGTTCAGAAGCCATCCTTGCCGGCTCTCCAGCCTATTGAGCACCAGCATTCCTACTATATCATTTCCTTTATGGGCATAAAACCAGCGCTTGCCCTCGCTGTCGGCAAAAAGATTCACCGAGGAGATATGGATCTGCGGCCCCGAGCGCCCCTGCAGCCAGCTACAAGCCACCTGCTCCAGCGCTTGTTGCAAAGATGATTCATAAGGATGGTATTCCTGTATAGCAACGCCCTCGCCGCTAGCGCGCCGCACCTTTCTGCGCACTAAGCTGCCGTGGGTTCCCTCTCTTTTTTTGGGGTCGTCATGCGGATCGAATATCAGCTCCTCGCCAAATGCTACAAGGACACTGGATAGCCGCTCTGCTGTCCAGCGAGCAAAAGGCTCTGAAGCCATGATATAGATAATTTTTATGTTTTGTTCTCGGCAAGAAGAGTGAAAGGCCTCCACAAGAAGAGGAACATCGGCCCACTTGCATACGGGGTCGCCATAGACAATGGCATGGCCATTTCCGCGGCGATAGCCAATTACACCGTCGATATCTGGGCAAGAGAATAAACTACATGCAGGATCCAACAAAGCGTCGCTGGCGCCGCCGCCCCAGCGCCGTATGCATTCCACTATAAGGCGTCTAGGCAGGCTTGTCTCTGCTATCTGATCCTTTACCGCCTGCATTTGCCTCCTATTGCATCAATTCCCTAATAACTACCTCCGCTGCCTATTTGGATTCAAGGAAAATATTTAATCCATTTTGATATACCTATCGCGCGGGTGCAGGCAGGGGATTGCAGAGAGAAGCGCCCGCGTATAGGGATGGCTAGGATTGTCGAATAGCTCCTCGGTAGGGCCATTTTCCACCACTCTGCCAAAATAGAGCACAAGGACTCTATCGCAAAAATAATGGACGACAGAGAGATCGTGGGAGATAAAGAGATAGCTAAGTCCCAGTCGTACTTTGAGGGTAGCAAGCAAGTTGACAATCTGCGCCTGTACAGAGACATCTAAAGCGGAGAGCGCTTCATCGCAGACGAGAAGGCGCGGCTTCAGGGCAATAGCGCGCGCGATGCATATGCGCTGCTGTTGTCCCCCGGAGAATTGGTATGGGTAACGCTCTATTATGTGTGAAGAGAGGCCAACCATTTCTATGGCCTCCACTACAAGGTCGCGCTCTTCTTTAGGGCTGGCTGCCAAGCCGTGGTAGCGGACGCCTTCGCCAATAGCATCTACGATGCGTTTGCGCGGATTAAGAGAGCCTACAGGGTCTTGAAAAATGATCTGCATCTCAGGGCGTAGGAGCTGCAGTTCTTTGCGGCTGCAGGCGAGCAGATCTTTTCCACGATAGGTAATTTGCCCAGAGGTAGCCGGTATCAAGCGAATGACAGTGCGTGCCAGTGTGCTTTTGCCACACCCCGATTCGCCGACAACGCCCACTACCTCGCCGCTATGCAGATCGAAGTCGACGCCATCGACAGCTTTTATCAGATCAATAGTTCTGCGCAAGATAGCTGTGCGCACGGGAAAATATTTTTTCAAAGCGTGCACAGATAATAGGGGAGTGCGCTCTTTGGCAGCTTCAGCATCCATTGTCCTTTATATCCTCCGCATATAGCCAGCAGCGACTTCTTTGGGCATAAGTTTCAATAGTATCTTTATCGTTACTCGGATGGCAGGTAATAGGGGGGGATGTTGTTGAAACGGCCGCGTTTGAAGTATCGGTCAGCATTCGTATCTGCTGCCCTTTCTGTATAGAGAAAAGGGGTACAGAGCCACTCAGGCATTTGTCCATTGCGTAGGGGCAGCGCGTATTAAAGTGGCAGCCACAAGGGTAGCTCTCCAGCTGTGGTACAGTCCCTTTAATAGGCTTTAGAGGTCTTTTTTTATTGGCAATGGCTGGGCGTGAGGCAAAAAGTCCTTGGGTATAGGGATGGGTGGGATTATCAAAAAGTTGGAGGGCGCTAGCATATTCTACAGCTTGAGAGGCGTACATCACAATGACATCGTCAGCCATCTCAGCAACGACTCCTAGATCATGAGTAACGAGCAACAGAGCCATACCTTTTTTTCTCTGCAGCTGTCGCATTAACTCCAGTACCTGTCTTTGAATAGTGACGTCCAAAGCTGTTGTAGGCTCATCGGCAATGAGAATATCTGGAGAGCATAGCAGTGCCATAGCTATCAACACGCGCTGGCGCATCCCTCCCGACAATTGATGGGGAAAATCATCGAGGCGCTGCCGTGCCGCCGCTATTCCCACTTCATCTAATGCGTTGGCAGCGCGTATCCACGCCTCTTCGCCAAAGATATTGAGATGCACGGCGAGCACTTCAACCATCTGCTGTCCTATGGTATATACAGGATTTAGCGCATTGGTAGGATCTTGGAAGATAATGGCGATATTTTTGCCGCGCAGCGCCCTCAAGGCTTTTTCATGCAGCTGCAGTAAGTTGCGTCCTCTATAGAGAACGCGCCCTTCGGAGGGCAAGGCGGGGGGTTGAGGGGTAAGGCGCAAGAGAGAGAGGGCCGCCATTGTTTTGCCACAACCCGATTCACCGACAAGGGCCAACGTTTTGCCTTTTTTCAGGACAAAGGAGAGGCCATCGACGGCGGCATAGCAGCGTCCTGCAATTTTTAGGTGGGTTGTTAACCCCTCGACCCTCAGGGCTTCTTCATCCACCTCGCCCACCTTCTTCTTTTCTGGTATATACTGTGGGGCGATGAAATTTTGCGTTTTGAGCTTTCACGCAGCTCAAAACGCAAAATTTCATCGCCCCGCAGTATATATACCATTTTTACCAAAAAAGAGTAGATATGAGCCGCTGTTTTCTCGACGATAGTTCCTTAGAGCTGGCGCTCCCCCAGGCAACTTATAGCGCCTTATGGGCGTTATGGCGCCATTGCGATGAAGCAGAGGCGCGGGAGGCAGTGCCCTGCCAGCAGCTTGCAGCCGTGCGTCAGGCCCTTGTCAAATGGGCGTTGCTGCGCAGCCTAGTACCTCTCTATGCCCGCGCCTCATTTTCCCATAGCGGCGACCTCTTTGTGGCAAGCTCCATCTGGACTGATGGCCTTGGAGACTATTTTGCCTTGTTGCGGGCAGCAGGGGCGTTGCAGCGGCGCCACAGCGGTATAAAAGTGCATGTTATTTTTCACCATAAGCAGCAGCTGCCCTCCGTCGATGTAGCGCAATTTCACCTCAGACCTGAGCAGATCCATCCCTTTTATGAGGGAGAAAATCCTTTAACACATGTCCTTAAACCTATTATTGAAGGAAAGGAGACCCTTCCTTTTGAGGAGCGCTACAGGCAGCTGGTAAGCGAGCGCGCCTCTGATATCGCCAGCCAATTCGCCCGCGAGAGCAAAGGCCTGCAGCACAGCAGCGCTTTGGACAGCTGCATCCAAGACGCTTCCGCTGAAATCGCAGCTCTCACCCCCTATTTTGCCATACAAGAGCAGGCGCGTGTGCTGCGCAAAAAAATGGAGGGGGCTCTAGCTATTGTCCATATAGCCCTAGCCCTCGACACCTTTTCAGATTCTATCCTGAAACCTAAGTCTCTCTATTTTGCTGAAAGCGGCAACTTTCAGGGGATGGAAAATAGCTTCGCGCTCAATTGGTACAGCATGGGCTTAAACCCCTTTGAAGAGGGGCTTTTTCTCCCCATAAGCAAACATGGCAAAGGCGAATGGAATTCTCCCTTGCTGAGTCGCTTGTGGGAACAAAAGAGCCTCTCCACAGGCTCTTTTCATCTCGGCTATTTCAACCAACAGCAGGCTGATGCCGCCCGTCTTTTCCTCTATCTTACCTGCTGCCGTGTACACCCGGGTGAGCCATCATCCCTCGTGCTCTTGATGCCTATAGCAGCCCTCGAAGCGCTCGCCCTTGATATCCCCTGGCTGGCTTCTCAGCAGATCAAGCAGATTATCCATCAGAAGAGCGATGGCACGGAAAAAAGATATGCCATTGCTTCACAAGGTCGAGACCTTTTTCTTATCAATTGTTTTCCCGTAACCTCTCAAGATTTTATCAGGCTCATCAAGGAGAGTGGCCCTGTAGTAGGGTGTACAGGCGATGGTTCCTTGGGCGAATGTTTGGCAGCCGGTAAGCTTGTCTTCTATGAGGTGCGCCGTCACAAGATGCAAACGTACCAGGGGCTCTTGGAGCTGGCGCGTTTTTATGGCACCAAGAGTCCACTGTTATTGCAATATCTGCAGGCAGTAGCGCAGATAGATCAGAGCAGAAGCCCTGAGGAGCGAGCTCTTTTTTTGGCGCAGTTGTTGGAAGAGCCCCTACTCTTTGACGCCTGGAGGGAAGTTACAAAAGCCATCTCTTTATACTTTGACTTTGAAGAGGCCCTGCTTGGGCGTGTCGCGCGCCATCTGCTGCTGTCACAAGATAGCAGCCTGCGCCAAAAAGAGGAGAAAGCCATCCAAGAATATATTTGTGGAAGCTCTTCGCGTGCTGCTGTAGCCAGCAGTCTTGAGCGTTCTTTGGGCTTGTGAGGTAAGCGCCCTGTGCTATACTCCTGAGGTGTGCTATGCTTCATATCATACCATTTTTTTGGAAGCATAACGCCTCGTTCTGTAGAGAAGTCAAACTCTATTAATTGCTCCATAAGGGGGATGAAGTTTTCTGCAGGAAAAAGTGTGGAGCCCCGCCGTTTTAGCCGTTGTTTAAGTTGGGAGATAGTAGGCGTATTTGCAATGTCTACGCTATAACTTTTTGTACTCGCAATCCGCCAAGTTTTGAAATAATTGGCGAGGAGAGGTTCATCATCGTATGATATCAAGGAGGCATGAATAGTTGACCCCATTGGTGCATGAATGCTATTCCAAGCACTATTTTATATTTAATAGCTATTTGAGAAGATAGCTGGGCGAGAAGTTCTGGCAAGGGAAGCTGATTTAATAAATCTGGAATACTGTTACCTTTGAATTTTTTTTTAAATTATGGGTAATAGGATGCGCACACGGGCACGATGTACAAGGGGGTGTGAAACTTACTGTTTTATCCTGCCGTCTTCCAGTTGATCTATGCTGTCGGCAAAGGGAATGATGCGGGGATCATGGGTCACTACGATAAGAGTGGTCTTCTTGTTAACGACTAGTCCCTTCAGTATTTCCATGATTTTTAGGCCAGTACTATGGTCTAGACAACTCGTCGGCTCGTCGCATACAATAAATTGCGGGTTGTGTACCAAAGCGCGGGCGATGGCTATGCGTTGCTGTTGTCCTCCTGATAGCTGCGCAGGAAAGGTTCCCACTTTATTGCCCATTCCAAACTCCTCCAAAAGAGCTTGCGATCGAAGCAGGGCCTCTTTTCTTTGCACTCCCTGCAGCAGCAGAGGCACCGCGATATTTTCTTCGTTGGTGATTGTGGGGATAAGATTAAAGGATTGGAATACAAAGCCGATGTTTTTTCCCCTGTAGAGCGTCTTATCTCTATCGGGCAGGTGGTTAATATCGACATCATTGACAAGGCACTTCCCTTCATCTTGTGTCAATATGCCGGCAATAATCGATATCAGCGTCGTTTTTCCCGAGCCCGAAGGTCCCATCAATAGCCTGAGCTCTCCATAGCCTATTGAAAGGTCAACGCCGCGCAAGGCCTCAAAGCGACTGGCTCCTTTTCCATAAGATTTATGAATGGCTGTGCAGATAATAGCAGGGGGTGATGGGCTCATTTGAATACGATAGCAGGGTCTATGGAGCGAACTGTCCGCATGCAAATGCAGGCGGAGGATAAGCTTATGAGTAAAATCGACGCTGCACTGCCCAGATAAAGAAATAAAGGCATGCTAAAGGAGAGCTCTGTGCCTTTGGAGAGCAGTCCGAATAGTGAGGCAAAGCCTATGCCTATTCCCCAGCCGATAATGCTGACAAAAAGCGCTTGTAACAATACCATTCTCATAAGCAATCCGTTGTCAGCGCCCATTGCTTTGAATATGGCGAAAAAGCGAATATTGTCTACGGTGAAGTTATAAAGCGTCTGTCCAGCGATGGCTGTGCCTATGATAAAGCCGAGGATGATGGCGACGCCAAAATTGACGAAAATGCCAGTGTAATGGACGTAATATTTTAAGGTTAAGAATTTCATATCGGCGGCCGTATAGGCAAGAAGGCCTGTTTGCTTGGAGATTTGCTGACAAACCTTTTTAACATCTACGTCTGGTTTAGAGTGAGCTATGATGAAAGAGAGGCTTTTTCTTTGTGCCGGGGCAAAGTAGGTAGCTCTATCATAGGTGGTATATATGACAGGCTGTGATTGAAAGGTGCGCGACACTTGGCAAATGCCGACGACGCGGGCATAGTGGTCATTGAGCTCCATGGTATCGCCTACCTGCAAGGGAATTGTCCCTGTGGTGGAATGAGAGGCGAGCTTGGTTTCGGATCCCACCTGATCGACGATGATGGCATTGTCATTGCGCAGCGCTTGAAGCGTTCCTTGCACCATTAGGGGGGGGCCGCCGATGAGCGAGCTATCGTCGATGCCGATGACAACACAAGTTTGAATCGTTCCTGAGCGCAACCGCGCTTGAATTGTTCCTTGATAAAATGGTACGGCCCATTTGATGCCATCGATGCTGCGCACGCGATATAGGTCAGTGTCTTTCAAAGGCTTGATATCGCCAATATACTGCACAGTAGGATCTGTCACCCAAATATTCGGCTGGGAAGTATCTGTCAGCAGGCCGAAGGTGCGCTGCACAATGCCGAATAAAATCGCCGCCTGCTGCGAGATGATAAAGGAGGCGAAGCTGAGGCCTAGGACGATACCAATATACTTGGTCTTATCGCCGATGAGCATTTTCAATGCGAGCAGCAACATTACCAGTCGCCCCCCAGTGCCTTATAAGTGGCGATCAACTGTGTCGAGAGAGCCTGCTCGCTATCGGTAAGAGTATTTATAGAGTTGAGCCATACCTGCTCGCGTTGGAGCAATTGGCTGTAATCTGTAAGGCCTGCTTGGTAAAGGCTTGTTGTCAAATCCAATGACTTTTTATTTGCGTGAGCTTCGTCCACAAGCTGTTGCACCCTTTTTTCTTCGTTGAAGTAGCCATAAAGAGCCTGCTCTACCTCTTGTAGGGCCGTTATAATCGTTTTTTGATATGAGAGGTAAGCTTGGTTGCGCATGCTGACTTGAACATCGACAGCGGCGCTTCTTTTGCCAAAGTCGAATGCAGGCCAGGTTATAAACCCGCCAAAGCCCCAGAGGCGTGCCTGCGGGGAAAATAGCTTGCTCCAGCTGTCGCTGGCGTAGCCGATGTTAGCTCCCTGCAAAGGGTTGGAGGCAAAAGAGCCCCCAGAGCCCGTTAAGGATAGCTGTGGAAACAGTGCTGCAACGGCTACCCCAATCTGCTCGGTAGATGCTGCTAGCAGCCTTTCTGCGCTTTTAATATCGGGCCTTCTTCTGAGTAGGTCGGCGGGGAGGCCCGCGGGGATTTTTCCGCTAGCAGCAGGGATGGGCCTGGCGATGCGAAAGCGCTCTACTAACATTTCAGGGGGTTCTCCCACTAGCACAGCCAGCGAGTAAATCGCTTGTTTGCAAGAGGTCTCTAACGCCGTTAAGGAAGCCTGATCTGCTTGCATGGCGGCGCGCACGGCCTCTAGCTGCAGCTCGTCTGCCAGGCCTGCTTCTACAAGCGACAGAGATAGGCGTAGTAGTTTTTCATCGAGCTGTACAAGGTGGATGGCCAGAGCTATTTTTTTTTGCAGAGCGCAAATGTTGACATAAATACTGGCGACTTCGCTCAGCAACGAAATTTTTACGGCGCGCGCCTGTTCATCCGTGGCTTGCCATGTGTCATAGGCCGCTTGCGCCGCTCTTCTCAGTCCGCCAAAAATGTCTAGCTCCCAGACGGCATCAAAGCCCAGCTGAAAGAAGTTTTGCGTGAGGGAAGGCGTCGCTAAACCTTTGGTAGCTGTTGTCGCGCCTGTCGCGGGCGCCGCTGCAGAGACGACAGCATTGCTGCTGTGAAAACGCGTCGCCTGAAAGTCGCTATCAATTTCTGGCCATATCTGCGCATATTGCATCCGGTATGTGGCGCGCGCTTGACATATGCGCTCCAGGGCAATGCGGTAGTCAAAACTGGCGCTGAGAGTCTGCTGTAGCAGCTGATCCAAAAAGGGATCGCAAAAAATTGCCCACCAGTTGACAAGCTGGTCATCCGCTGCCGCAGTCGTTTTTCTCCTCCCACCTTCACTATATTTCTCGGGCATAGTAGGAGCAGGAAAGCGATAGTTGGGGCCCACCTTGCATCCGGAAAAAGCTATAGAAAACAATACCGCGAGAGATAAGAGCCTGCTATTTCCCCACAGCAGCAGTGCAGCCATTGCGAGGGAAGATCTCATTAAAGATTCTCACTACTTGGAGGATTTGGCTGTGATGTTTGAATAAATACGTCCAAAACCTGTCCAGGATATACAGGAAGTTCTTTTCGCTCAAACAGATAGAGCACTTGTAGCACTCGCGTATCTACCATTTCTATAGCAGCTCCAGTAAGGGAGAGTTTGGGGACAATGTAGGGTTCGATGCGCAGAAACGTCAAAGGAAAGTGTATAGCGCTATTTCCTCTTACAAAAGCAGTTGCAACAGCGCCCTTTTCTGCGCGCCAAGCATCCTCTTCATCGATATCAACCCTGAGTTGTAGGGGATCCACTTTCCCCATCAGCAGGAGGGAGCCGCGCACGGTTGTCATCCAGTTCGACTGTTCTGCAAAGGTGGGGATAATGGGAGCGATTTCACCTACGTGAATATTGAGTTGAAGAATCTCTCCATCGACAGGGGCGAGTATGGTAGCTCTTTCGATATTTATTTTTGCTACTTCGACAGAGGCTTTTGCCACTGTGATATTTTCTTCTGCCTCTAAAGCGGCATAAAGGGCCTGCTGATAGATTTGTTCGCTGACAGCTCGGCGGTCTTTGAGCTGTTCATAAAAGGAAAATTGCGTGCGTTTATCGTCTCGCGTCGCCACGGCTACGCGCAGCTGCGCCTCAGCAACCATAAGCTGAGCTTGGAAGGCGCGCAAATCCAGCTGAAAGAGGGGGGCTCCGGCTTTGACTTTGTCGCCCTCTGTGACGAAGACCTTCTGAATGACCTCATTGAAGGGGCAGCCGATGGCGATATTTTGTGAAGAAGCTTCGATGACACCTGAGGCGGCGATGGCATGAGGATAAGGGGACTCGGCTGGGGGGAATAAGATAGGCGCAGTAGGGACTGTTTTTTGAGTCCAATATACCGTTACTAAGCCAAAGAGTGCACCAAATAGGGCTATAAGGGGGAGCAGATATTTTCGAATCATGTACAAAACTGATTTACCATGTCCTGTTCATTCAAAAAATCCTGGTCGATGTTCCATCTTTGCGCAATAATTTTGATGGTATTCTTCAGCGCGATAAAAGGCACTTGCAGGGGTAATCTCTGTCATAGCCTTTATTCCTTGACTTTTCAATATTTCCAGCAGCTTTAGGGCGACATCTTTTTGCTCCTGTGTCAAATAAAAGATGGCAGAGCGATATTGAGGGCCAATATCTGATCCTTGCCCCCCCCGTTGTGAGGGGTTGTGTATCTGAAAGAAATGGCCGGCGACAGCGCTATAGCTCGTTGCGGACGAGTCAAAAAGGAGTTCTACAGTCTCGGCGTGGCCCGTTTCTCCCGTACATACTTCCTGGTACGTGGGATTGACAACTATGCCGCCCATATATCCTACAGCGCTGCGTACCATCCCTGGCAGTTTTTTCATCGACTGTTCTATCCCCCAAAAGCAGCCGCCGGCGAAGAATGCGCGCAGGTAGCCCTCTTGTGTTGCAGCGGGCATAAAAGCTAGGGAAATAGAGTTGACGCAGTGTCTGAGGTTTCTTTCTGTAAGCTTTTCTCCCTCGAATAGATGGCCTAGGTGGGCGCTGCAGCGCTGGCAGAGGATTTCAGTTCTTCTGCCATCGGAGTCGCATTTTCTCTCCACGGCCCCTGCTATCTCATTGTCGAAGCTAGGCCAGCCGCACTGTGAGGAAAATTTCGACGAGGAAAGATATAGAGGAGCATCGCACCGCCGACAGAGGTATATGCCCTCTTCAGTCAGGTGACAATATATTCCACTGCCGGGAGGCTCTGTGCCTTTGCTGTCGATGATCTTCTCTTCGCGGGGAGAGAGCTGATGATATCTTTTCATGCCAAATGACCCATAAAAATCGAATGAAGTTATGCAAGAGGTCTATTGGCATGCTGTTCAGCCCCCCCTTACATCGTGCCCGTGTGCGTGGTCGTGCCCGCATTGTATTCCCCATAAGTCCATTTTTCTTGTTTTAGCATACACCAAAGCTTGAAAAAAAATCCCAATAAGTTTTCGATGTAAGGAAAAGTTTATTGAGGAATCTTATGCGCTGGGTTGAAGAAGAATTGGAAGCAATGGACTTAGGAGATAGAAGATTAAATAGTAGGGTTATTCGTATTGTTGAAACTCTAGGGCTTGCACCAGGAAGAACTATTCCGCAGTCATTCCAATCAAAGGAAGAGATGAAGGCGTGTTATAAATTTTTCAGCAATGACTTGGTCTCTGATGAGAGGATATTAACACCTCATATTGAAAAAACTATAGAGCGAATCAGGGAATATGGTACATTGATAGAAAAGGAGCAGAGCCTCCAGGTGTAAAAACTATGTGGAAGGGGATGGCGAGGATGGTAGATTTTGCCATTGCTTGGGAGGCTTTTGGAGGATAAAAAATGCCCGAAGAATGCTTGTAGATAGGAAAAGTGGACTTATGGGGAATAGAATGCACACGGGCACGATGTGTAAGGAGGTGTGAACAGCTGCATTTTTTCACTCCCATTGCGAAAAAAATCTACGCAATATTTCCACATATCTTTTTTTAATCTCTAGCTCAGTTTGGGATAAGCCTGAACTACCAGGTTTCTCAATTTCTTCCAATTCATCGCGAGAATAACTGATTGTTAATGCACTTACAAAACGTTTAAAAATTGTTTCAGCTTTCAGTAATTGGAACAAAAAATCGGTCCGAATATCACTTGATGCCTCTAAAAATAATTCTACTGCTAACAACTCCAATTGACATCCTCTAGAATTATTCATTGCTTTACCAGCAAGTAGCAGATCTTGCAATATCAGTTCGTATTTTGTGTTTGACTTCAAATCTTTTGCAATTTTTTTGATATCTTCGTTAGACAATGTAGTCACATCGACTCTATCTGTGGTTGAATAAGGCACAAAGCCTTTCGTTCCTGTTAAGCTATACATTCTTAAATCCTTAAAATTTTAACTGTTAAAATTGCGTCTAATTTGTTAACCCAAGTTCACTCACCTTCCGCCGTGGGAGCTTTCGCAAAATTTGGCCTTGTCCATAAAGTGGGCCACCAATTTCTGGTAGTGTTCACCCTTTCAGTCAGAGCCGAAAATCCTTTCAGCGAAGGTGAACAAGCCTGATTGTTTCGGCCCATTTTTTCTCCAGGCTTATGGACAAGGCCAAAAATTTTCTCCGTCTTTTCATTTGACCGGAACTATAGATCTATAGAAGTAGCAGGGAGAAGACGAAGATAAATAGGGAGAATGATTCGATGATGCCGACAGATGCGCAGCATTTGCCAAAAATTTCCGGTTGCTTTGCCGAAGCTTGGATAGCCGTTGCAACAACTTTTCCTTGATAGATCGAAGAAAACATGATTCCCAATCCAGAAGAAAGCCCTAGCCCTACCCCCTCCAGTGGGGTGAGGGAGCCCGCTTGCAGGGCGCGGTGCATGAGCAGCATCAAGATAAATCCGTAGATAACTTGTGAGGAAGGCGCTGCTGAGAGGCCGATATATTTTCCATGCCCCTCTTCCACACGGCTCATTACCCCGTGCGAGGCCATACCTGCAATGCAACAGCCTATTGAGCTACCTATTCCACTTAGCCCCAAGGCGAGTGCGGGGCCGACGATAGTAAAATCCATAAAAACTCCTATTCTTGTGAAATCTTGAACAGAGGGCGGAAGCGCTTTCCGCCTCCTTCAAAGCTGTAGCGATACCATTCCAGAAAATTGAGGCGCAGCCCATGAATAACGCCGCCCATAACGGCAAGTACCATATTGACGAGGTGGCCTGAAAGCAGCAGGATGGCTCCTACGACCACGCCGCTTATCTCGGCAAACTCGTTGGTAGTAGAAGCGACGACAGCGCCGGCAAGTGCTAAGGCATAGAGGCGTAAATACGACATAACGTCGCTAAAAATTTGAATGGCGTTCATCACTTCGAGAAGCCCCCCCCATTTTTTTTTGATAAGAGCGATGATGAAAGCGATAGCAGCGCCTCCAGAGAGCAGCATCAAGCCTTTTTGTGCAGCTATTTGCTTATCGAATCCAAAAGCATAGTGGATAAGCGATGTAGCATTGAGAAAGTAGGGCAGATAGCAATAGCCTCCGATGATGAAAGCTATCCAGCCTATTTGTGCCGGGCTGCTTGTGACAGAGCGTATGAGCGATAGGCAGATATGAATGCAGCCGATGAAGAGAGCCAGCTCCATCATAATGTTATCGATAAACTTGTTAAAAATGGGGGTAGGGGTATTTTTTTCCGCAGCGAGAAATTCTTGCGGCGTTGTGGCGATTGCTTTTTCTGGAATTTTATCTGTCCAGTAGTGCCAAACGTCATCGCGATGAGTCATATGGTAAGCAGCTTTTTTTTCCGCAAGCAACTGAGTGAGTGAAAAGCGCCGCAGTGGATTGTCAGCAGAGAGCGTGATACTGAAAAAGCTGCTAGAGAGCACGCCCCAAGCAATACAAGAGAGAAAAAGCAACAGGGAAAGTTTCCAGACCCTTTTTCCCAGTCCATATAGTATTCCTGCCTTATAGCGGATGTAGAGAGCGACGCTTAAAAAGAGCAGGCCATAGCCGGCATCATTGACAATCATTGCAAAGAAAAGGGCAAACCAAGTCACAACCCATAGAGAAGGATCTTTGTCCCTATTTGAAGGGGTATCGTAGACGTGGACTAAATCTTCGCCAAGGCGCCTCATTCCCACATTTTCCAGGTAAGTAGGGGCTATTTCACCGGGCTTAGGCAGCACCTCATCGACATAGACATCGGCTTGCCGACATAGCCGCTGTAGCTGGCCCACCTTGTTGGCTGGAACCCACCCTGTAATGGTGAAAAGAGTATTGCCTATCGCTGAAGAGGCAAGGCTTTGTGCTACTGCGAGGTTATGAGCATTAAGCATGGCAGTGAGGGCGCGGTGCAGTGTTACATAGTAGCGGACATAAGCCTGCAGCTTTGCCTCTACGCTATGTAACTCGTCGGCGATTTGCTTATAGTGGCTGTGCAGCTCTCCGAGGGGCTGTTTTAACTGCATAGGAATGAGGTGGGGGTGGACGATCGAGGTGGAGCTAATAGCCACATAATAGTCGAGCTCCCCTTCGCCGCCGACATAAAATATGGCCTCTGGAAGATCTTGTAAGCTGTGTGTGGGGCGCCTTGCGCAGAAAAACTGTAAGGTGCGCTGGCTGGCATGTTCGATATAGGCAATATCGTCCAGAGAGAAGTCCCCGAAGATATGCACGCGCGCGCTCTCCGCAGCAAGGGTGTACTGTTGCTCTTGGAGCTTTTCTCTCTTGTGATGTAGATGAGAAATAGCTAGCGCGGCAGTTAGGGGGTCTTCTAGCAGTTCTTCTTGTTCTGCCATCGGCAGGCTGCGCACCAGTTTAATGGCATATATGAGCTGCTCGGCGGCCGCAGATACAGGCTGTTCTGTATTGGTGGAATCTCCCACGAATTGGATTATACCGAGCTCTTGTGCCCGATCGAAAAAAGCTGTACTTTTCTCGGCAATTCCAACAAAAAGGAATTTTTTCACATCGACACGCATGGTTCATTCCCCTCCTTTGCGGGTGAGGATTTTTCCCTTGGCCACTTTTGCCTGAATGATAGCAGCGAGCTGTTGGTCGCCGAGAAAGAGGGCTATTTTTTTGATATTGGTCTGGGCGCGGGGAATTAATATCTTTTCAAAGAGATTGACACGAATGGATACTTCGCGCAGCTCTTTCTCCAGGGCCACTTTTTTCTCGTTAACCACAGATAGCTCTGCTCTGGTAGTAATAAGGCAGCGCATTTGCCCCAACAAAGCATCAAACCATGCGGGCGTATCGAACAAAAAATATTCACATGGGGCAAATGTTACAGCTTCAAAGAGGGGAACATCTACTCCTGCGATATTTTCCCAGCGCTTATGGACATGTTCGAGGTGCACAACTTGCGCCATACTCGCCGAGAGATCTGCTGTGAAAAGGGCAGCGCTAGCCTCTACTAAAGAGCGCTCTTTGCCATTTTTTTGCTGTAAGGCAGCCATTGCTAAGCGAGCGGCGCCCACTTCAGTTTGCAATAGGGCCTTTTTAAGCTGAAGGGTGGGCAGATATTTTTCCAGCTGTAGCAAGCGGCTTTGTTGGAGGCGCAGCTCATTTTTTGTCAGTTTGATTTCAGCCATGTCATTATCTCTTGGGCCAATACTTACTGAGGATCGCCTGTTTTATTCCCACCTCATTTGATTGGAAGCTTTCCGCGAGTGTTGCCCAGCCCATATCTAAGGCATCTTCAAGCGTACAGTTTACTTGAAGATCCATCATCCGTTCTTCAAAGCTATGAGAATAGGCCAATAGCTGCTCATCCCACCGGGAGAGGCGAAAGCCCATACTTTGGCGCTCGCGAGCCTTTGTAGAGGCAGCATAGAGGCGAATCATTGTGTTGGCTAAATCACCGTGATCCTCGCGCGTCACACGGCCGATGACCAGCTGTTTGAGGCGTGAGAGCGAGCCGAAGGGGTCAATGCGTCCGCTGTGTAGGTAAAATTGCCCTTCGGTGATATAGCCTGTATTGTCAGGGACAGGATGGGTGATATCGCCGCCAGGCATCGTCGTCACCCCTATGATGGTTATCGAACCGCCGTCCTCTATGAGTACAGCCTTTTCATAACGGGCAGCCAGGTCAGAATAGAGCGCTCCAGGATAACCGCGATTGGATGGAACCTGGTCCATGGTAATGGAGATCTCTTTCAAAGCATCGGCATAAGCTGTCATATCGGTGAGAAGCACTAAGACGTGCAGGCCGCTGACGGCGAACTTCTCGGCGGAGGCTAAAGCCATATCAGGCACCAGGGTGCACTCTACGGTGGGATCGGTAGCGCGGTGGATAAACATGACAGTTTTTTTCATCGATCCCGACTGTTCGGCATTATCGATAAAAGCCTGGTATTCGCGAAAAGTCAGCCCCATGCCTCCGATGACGACGACGTCGGCATCTGTCTGGTTAGCGATGCGCATGAGTAAAGCATTATAAGGTTCACCTGGAATGGAAAAGATGGGAATCTTTTGCGAACGCACCAGACAGTTGAACAGATCGATCATGGGAATATTTGTGCGTACCATCTCGCGAGGGATCACCCGCTTTACAGGGTTGAATGAAGCCTCGCCAATATTTATCTGTTCGCCAACGATCGATGGGCCTCCATCGATGGGGACGCCAATGCCACTGAAACATCTGCCGAGTAGTTGGGGACCAGAGCCTACCTGCATCGGCCTGTTCAGGAAGGTAACTCTATCGCCTGTGGATATGCCGCGGGTATGTTGGAATACCTGCAAAGTCACCTGCTCTCCTTCTATGCGTAAGACAGAGGCCAATACAGAGCGGCCGCTGTGTAAATCGATGCGGGCGAGCTCTCCGAGCGAGGCGCTGCGAGCCTGCACCGTGATAAGGTTGCCCCGCATCTTGTCAATCTGTTCATAGACTGTTTTCATCCAGCAACTCCCTCTATATCATCAAAGCTCAAAAGACGAATTCTCTGTTATGAGAAGCGTTTCTACTTCTTTATATGCCTCATAATAGTCATCGGCTTCAAAGCGAGTAAAATTCATATTTTTTATTGCATTTTGCAGCTTTAAGAAGGCAGTGCGGGCGGCGTTATGGCTTTCGAAGGCAAATTTTGTATCGAAAATCCTATTCATGAGGTCAAATAGCTGCAGCTGCCTTTGAAGCAGGCAATAGGCATCTTCTCTATCGAAGGCATTTTGTTGCAGGTAGCTGGCGTCATATAATTCCGCTTTAAGGTAGGTGATTATATCGCCTAAGCAGATCCCTTCCTCTCCAACAACTTCCATGCGCTTGCTTATCTCCTCTCCGTGGCGGAGCAACTTTGTTGCACGCTTGACCTTAGCTCCCCACTGATCCATTTGGCTGGAGAGAAGTTTTCCCACCTGGTCGATATATTTAGACCAGGAGATAAGCGGGTCTATAGCCGGGTATCGGCGCGAGTCAGAGCGTTGGCGTGAGAGCCCTAGAAAAGCACCGACAACGGCGAGAGTAGCCTGGGTTACAGGCTCTTCAAAATTGCCGCCCGCTGGCGACACAGCCCCTCCAATGGTAACAGAGCCCTCATTGCTATCTTTGAGTGCGACGACCCCTGAGCGTTCGTAAAATTCGGCGATGCGCGAGGCAAGATAGGCGGGAAAAGCCTCATCGCCAGGAATTTCTTCGAGGCGTCCGGACATCTCGCGCAGAGCCTGTGCCCAGCGCGATGTCGAGTCTGCTAGCACTAATACGTCCAGCCCCATCTGCCTATAATATTCTGCTATGGTAACGCCCATATATATCGAGGATTCACGTGCAGCAACAGGCATGGAAGAGGTGTTACAAATGATCACTGTGCGTTCGATAAGAGGCCTCTGCGTATGGGGATCGATGAGGTGAGGAAATTCGCGCAAAATTTCCACCACCTCGCCAGCACGCTCACCACAGGCGACCATAATGACAATGTCTACAGCGGAATATTTAGCCAGGTGGTGCTGTAAAACCGTCTTACCGGCTCCAAATGGCCCTGGAGAGCAAAAAGTCCCCCCAATTACGATGGGAAGCTGGGTATCGATAAGGCGTAGGCCTGTATCCATCATTTTTTTCGGAGTGATTTTCTCGCCATGAATAAGAGGCATCTTTATAGGCCATTTCTGTAGCATAGTGAAACGCTGCTCGCGTCCATATCCATCGCATGCTGTTGCAATGACAGTATCCACGGGGTAGTGTCCCGGAGCAATGACCCAAGTAATTGTGTAGGAGTCCAAGAGGGAAAAAGGCACCATGATACGGTGGTGAAAGCGCCCCTCCATAGTAGTTCCTAATGTGTCGCCGCGCTCTACGACATCGCCCACTGCAGCTAGGGGTGTGAAGTCCCAGAGGCGCATTCTATCGATAGCATTGAGGTAGAGGCCTTTGGGCAAAAAGACTCCTGCGGTAGTCGCGAGCTTCTCCAAAGGGTTTTGGAGGCCATCGAAGATGGAGGTGAGCAAGCCAGGTCCTAACTCGGCTTCTAGCAGTTCATCGGCAAAGGTGACAGCAGTACCTAGGGTTACTCCGCGTGTGTCTTCGAAGACCTGTATTTTTACTATGTCGCCAACAATTTCGATCACCTCTGCTTTAAGTGAGACGTCATGGACATGAACCATAGCCACCTCGCCTTGGCGCACATGCCCTTCAAAGCGCACGTGCAGTAAGTTGCCGAAAGCTTGGACAACGTGTCCTTTTGTGCATATGCCTGCTCGTATGGTCGTCATGCTGTTTCCTTTAAGAGGGTATCGAGGAGAGCCATCCCTGTTTGTCTATCTAACTCCATCCAGTGCGTAGTTAGCAGCAATTGAATCAAGTAGCCTAAGAGATAGTCTATAGAAAAGAGGTCAAAACCCATCATCTCTTCGACAGCTATAAAGCGAAACCGACATAGTGCCTCATGTAAAGCAAGAGGTTGATCAAAGAGGCATTCGAAGAGGTCAGATAAAGGCTCAAAAGGCTCTGGGGGAGCATAATTTTTAGCTTTTTGTTGAGTAAGAAGTTCGGTTACTAGCTCATCATGGGGGTCTTCATGCTGCAGCTCAGTCGTTAAGTTGCGCCCCAATTGCTTGGCACGTAATCCGACTAAAACAAAGCGCAGTCGTTTTTCAAAAGCTAGATAGCTGCGAAGAAAGGAGGGTAGAGTCGGACAACAAAGGGCCCTAGAAAGCTTTTTATTGTCGATGGGAGCGTTGGCCGAAAATTCGAACAAGCTCAAGAAATGGGGTAGCCCCCCCTCGTTGTCATAGTGATCTAAAAAAAGGCGGTCGCACTCCGAGAGATTGTCTTTTAGGAAAAAGAGGTATTCGTGAAGGGTTATCTCCGGCGATTTTCCCCAGGTTATAGAAGGCAATGCTGTTGCTACAAAATAATATTCACTCACCTTCCTTCCTCTTTAGCTTTGTTCGAAGTAAAGAAAAGTTTGCGATAGTCTCTGCGTACAAAGCTAGCTAATAGCTCTCGTAACGCTGTATCTGTGATATCAATGGTCATTTTTTTATCGCATAGGCGCACTTGTACCCCCCCCGCAAATGGCCCAGGAATGATTGCGGGGCTTTTTCCGATGCGCTCTAAGGTTTTTTCTGCCAACAGGGCTGTTATAGCCTCTGGCGATACATTTGCAGCAACATATGCTACTAAGTCTACGGCCATTCCTTCTTTATGGAGGGCGGCGACAATGGCATCAATGAGGCGGCTGAGGATCTGGTGGTCGCGCTGCAGCGGCTCCAAGCTGCTGTACAAGGCCCCATTAAATAGTTCATTATCTATCATTTGGCGCAGCGTCTCTATGCTGTGGCTGGCGGCGCGCTGTAGGGAGGAGTCAAAGGCGTTGCGCTCGCGATGCATCTGCTCGCGCGCCTCTTTCACGATAACTTCTGCTTCGCAGCGCGCTTTTGCAATGAGTGCTGCGGCCTGCTGTTGTGCCTCGGCAACCACTTTTTCGCTCTCTTTTTTCGCAGGCTCAAGAGTCTCTTTGCGCAGCAGATCGCAGATTTTTTGAATTTTATTTTCTTCTGTCTCTGGCCTTTTCATTGCCATCTCTCAATATGGGGGATTTTGGGCCCGAGACTTCGAACAAAACCGAAGTGCCTTTTTTCCCTTAAGGAATATTACATTACCCTGAAATTATGAGTGATTGAGAGAAAATTTTCAAGGCAATATGTAGCTGTCATTCTTCCTCCGCTCTATTTTTCGAAATAAAATAATTTCTTTTACAAATCTTAATCAAAAATTAATAAAGGTATTTTATTGTGTCTATTTAAAAGGCGAATTAGGTGTTGGTATGTGTTCAATTGATAATATATACGCGGCTAAGCTGTTAGAGCTTGTTGGTAAAGTAAAAAATGAAGCAAAAGCATTTTATAGCGATGTTAACAAAGTAGGAAACTTTATCAGCGTTATTAATTCTATTGGAAATATTGCTAAGGGCTCTATGGAGGCAGAAAATACTATCCCCTCCAAGGGCTTAGTCGACCTATTGACTGCATGTAAAATTTTTAACGATTTTGCCGCGCCTTGTTTCCTGTTCTCTCTATTCATCAGTGCCGGAGAAACCATCATGGAGCTTGTGGAGTCAAAAGCTTCGCGCACAGCAGAAAAAATTACAGGCCTTATCTCCTCTTTTTTCTTTATGAGCAGGAGCGCCATAAGAAATGCAATATTTATCATGGGCTTGGCTGGTGTGGCGGCTAGTCCTGTTTTAGGAATAGTTGGACCTGTTCTCAGTATTGCCGGCAGCACATTTGGCATCATCCGCACTTCTTTAAAGCTATATACCTTGCGACAACAAAGTGGCAGCGGCGAGTTGCGCCTGCAAAAGCGCCTTTTTTGGAAACTTCTTGCTACAGAAGAAACAGATAATCAACGTATTCAGGAGCAGTATCAAAAAGTTATGGCCCTTTTGCGAGGGGGCAATGCGCGACAAGTAGAAGAAAAATGGGAAAGATACAGGGAAGGAATATTTGTAAAGGAAAATAGGGAAGGTCTCCTTGGTCATAAGAGGGAAAAAGTAGAAAATAAATGGAAAGAAAGAAAAGGATCAGCTGATCATAAGGCAGACAGCGTCACAGCTCACCTATTCTTCACAACAAACTCCTCGCGTTTTTCCCTCTTGCTCGCACAACGGGCAGAAGAAATGCAAATTATTCAGAACAATGGCCACAAAGAGCAAAAGAAAAGTTACATATCTCTCGCTATTAGTATCAGCGGTATTGCATTGGGAATTATCAGCTTAGTGACCATCAGTACAGCGTCGGCAGGGATTGCTATTCCTTTTGGCATCGCTGTGGGTTTTGGGCTGACATTCAATACTTTAGTTCTGGGCAGATTTTTGCTGGCAAGATATCTATGGGAAGAAGAAAAGCTTCCCTCCCTTGAAGCGGCTATGGCTCAACAGCTTCTCAAAGAGCATACCATGAGGCAGGTGGAGATTCAGCCTTAGAAGGTGTCTGAATTGTTCAACAGGTCTGCTCTATTTCGAGAGTCTCGCGAGATGATGATGCCCTGATCGACAAGCCAAAGTGTTCCGCGCTGTGATTCAAATGGCCCAAGTCCAGTGTTTGTGACAAACATCTTCTATTTCCATGAGCTCTGCCATTCAAAAAATTCTGATGGTCGTATTTTGAATCGAGCAAAATTTCCCTCATGAAGGCTGCTTACCTCAATTTCGGCAATTTCGATAAAACGATTTCGATCTTCAAAGGAAACGTTTTCATTGGCAAATTTTGAAATGAATTGGGAGCTTTTAAACTTATCCATTTTATTTTGAACAACTGTATAAACAGTTTGCCTAATTAAATTACGATAGCGAACTCGAAATGGATCCGGTTGTCCAATAGCCTCAAGAGTCGCCAAATAAAGCGAAGCTGAACGTTCATAAGCCCAAACAAAAACGTCACGAAAAAGTTCTAGTCGATTTAATTCATAGATTGCAAGCAAGCCTTGTATGTAATCAGACTCAGGAACATCCACGAATGAGAGAGGGCTCAAATTTTCTCGAATAAAGGGGATGTTCCCAGCCAAACGAGCGACTCTTTTATTAACGTCCAGAAATGGCTGTAAGTAGGGTAAATGGACCATTAGGAAAAACGATTGCTCAAAGGGGTTCTTGATAGCGGTAGCTTTTTGAATGATACGTTGAAAATATTCTTCGATTAATTGCGGTACCTCGACAGGATGGTAAACCGATTTCCCAATTTTAACCGGTATCGCTCGCAATCTCCCACATGCCTTGGGATCCATTAGCAAGTCGTGGGAAAGAAGTCCGTGAATATTTAAAATCGTATAGCGATTAATATCGATTTCTTCAGCCATATCTACAATAAATTCAATGGCAGCCTTATGGTTCAAGATCATTTGGGTATCCGTTCGATTTTTTCCAGGAGCTTCTTCTCCAGTTGCCAGCAATCTTTCTGTTTCAAGCAGAGAATAGGTATTTCCTTCTAAGCGACTGGAATTCCAGGATAAATCGATCAAAAGTCGTTGATAAATCTTTCTTGCATAGGTTCCAGCTGGGCGTCCCTTTTCTGTTCCGGACCCTAAATTAAATAATTTTTCAATAATCGATTGAGACAAGTAGAATGTTTTATTCGGTTCATACGAATCCAAGAATTCTCTTCGATAGCTTACGTGTTGGCGTAGTTGAATCGGAACTGATATTCGTTTATGCACTTCCTCTCCTTCAAACGAGAGGGGGATCTTAAACGTTGCTTGTGTCGCTGCAGAACTTTCTAATCTTTGTTTATTTTCTAAAACTTGATTGATGTAATATTTGCTATTTCTACCTGCACCTTTAATTCTTAAAATTCTGGATTTAACAAGAGTGGATAATCTATATTGTACAGTCCTCCTAGGTGTGATATCATCCATGAAATGAAGCAATTCTTCTATGGAGATACCATCGGGGTGGCGTTTGACGATTTCCACTAGGTTTTCAATCTTTTTTTTTAATTTGTTAGGCACCTTTTTCACCTTATACTAAGAATATAGGAGCTGCGCGATTGCTTGTTTTTGCGCAGAATTTTGGAAAATATTGCGCAAATCGCTGTTTTCGCGCAACAATCTACAGTGATATTGCGCGATTACCTGTTTTTGCGCAACTTTTTTTTTGACCTCGAGAAAGTAATTGATGAAGAAAAAAAGACCATGCAACCAGTTTACTCCCAAAGTGAGCTGTACTTGCGCTCCTGTTCTTTTCCTAAGATAAAACGGGCAGCCTCAATACTTAAGACCTGTACCTTATATTTAGCTAAAACATTCTGTAGTTTATCGACATTGGCTTGATTCGTAAATGCAAACTGGATCTGGTCACCGAGTACCGCATGAGTGCGCAATATATGTTCACCCCTAATGCCTGCATTAAATACTTCTGGCTTTACCGTGACCGAAGCCCATACAACTGGACAAGGCTGTCTGATAAGAGATAACTCCTCTGGATCCCATGATATTGGTTTAACAGTAGAAAATAGTTCTAAGAGCTCCTGCAATTGTTCTTTCTTGCTCTTCAAGAGGTTACCAAAAAGAGACTCTGTCCTGCTGTCGATACCCTGCTTGGAGCATATTTCTGCGATAAGAGCTGTCTCATCTATAACGGTGATAGAGTTAGAGGAAACTATTTTTTTTGTTCCATCTTTCTCAACAACAACAGTGTACGATTCATCATCATTTCTATCTACAATGATACCGTATTTAGGGAGAGTTGATCCAGTACGGGGAACTGCAACGACCTCTCCTCGCTGTAATTCTTTCGTAGGACGAGAAGGTTGCTGACTACAAGGCAGCCCTGTTAAAGTAGCAAACCTGGCCCACTCCTTTTTAAGAGGGGGAGTATTTTTTTCACTATTTATCAACTGTGTTATATATTTTTTAATCCTATCATATTCCTCTTTTTTTTCTCCCATTAACAGAAGTCGAATAATAGCCACTTGTAAGGTTGGCAACACAAACGAGGGGGCCATCTCCCGAGTGCTAAAAATTTTTTCTATCTCTTTTTCTGCCTGAAAATTCATGCCTTTAGCTGTTGCATAGCTCATGCAGGTAGTTAATCCGGCAAATCTCATCCCAGATAAAGCAATTTGATTTATCCCATTTTCTAAAATTCCATATCCAAGTTCCCCTGTCAAAGGTGCGATATGGTTCCTAAGGAGTTCTCCTGTGGGAATAAGGGCTGGTTTTTCACCTAAATGAGGAGCTAAATGAGGAATTTTTATAATCAATGGAATGGTAGAAGATTTACTACCTGTAATAAAGGTAATTTTTTTGTCCTGCTGTAAAAAATCTTTGGCCTCTTCAGAGGCATTCCATATTCTTTTTCGAATTGTATTCCAGTGAATTTCCCACTCTTGTTTTTTATCTTTGTAAATGTTGGCCAGCTCATAGATATTTTTGTCTTCTTTATTACAGTCAATAAGAGATGAAAAGCGTGTGCTTACTACAGATTTGGATTCCTGCGCACTAGTCCAGCGGCATGGCTTCATTTCTGGACAACGAATTTCCCTACTTATTTTTTTTAAAATTGATAAAACATCGATACCAGCAACTATCTGATCATATGAAATAAAAACCTCTTGTTCTAATCCTATTTCTACTAAAGTCTTAGTGTCTTTATTTTGAAACAATATTTTCGCCTCTTTTTTAATTTTCTTTAACTCTTGAATATCTTCAAAATGCGGAGTATTACCCATGCGTTGCGTTATCTCATGGAAACGAGATATAAACGGTGCGGCCTGCAATGTATCAAGCTCTTGTAGAACATCGTTATTTAATTCATTAATATCACCATAAATAACTTTAGAAAAAAACTTATACATGAAGCCCAACATCCCCACATGTCGTTCATTATACCCCTTAACCTTCTCATTAATCATTGTTCGTAAAGAGTTGATTTTATTTACATCAGAGGCAAAATGTCCAAGTTTCACCTGCTCATGCAACTTTTTTTTCATGTTTAATAAAATTTTTTCTAATTTCTGATCGGCAGATGAATCGGGATTTAATACATATTTGATTCCATCTTTCGTGCATATCCACCTCTGTTTGTTTATGGCCTGCGTATCACTGTGGTTCTCTATTTCGTAACCAGTATTTGCTGTTAACTGCACGATTTTTTCCAAATAATTATCGATATTCATCGGTTCCTCAAAGAAACAATTTTTTAAAACTCTTACTTATGATTATCTCTATAAAATATATGCATTACATACAACTTCTCATAAAGCTGCATGTAGCGAGCCTATCTCGCTTTTTTCCAATGATTATAACAAACGATTGTTAAGATTGTATAAACCACGAATTTTTTCGAAGACGATAGCAAATACACAAGACGGAATAAACGTCACATACCTGAGGCAACTGCTCTATAAAGTTGAGGTAAATCGTGAACGAGCCCTTGCGTAGCTGTTCAGCCCCCTTATACATTGTGCCCGTGTGCGTGCCCGCATCCTATTACCCATAAGTGGTAAAAAGGCCTCTTTGGCATGTGTGAGAATGTTATTTAAAATGGCCGCCGAAGGAGCGCAAAATACAAAGAAAAATGCCTCTAAAAGCGCTCCTAAGGCCATCAAATTTTGCGTTTTATCACTTATGGGTAATAGGATGCGCACACGGGCACGATGTAAGGGGGGCTGAACAGTTATGCTATGTGGTAGTTTATTTTATCTAACAACCAGCCCTTCATTGGTGAGCTTGGGCTAGGCTTTTTAGCCGGCTGTACTCCCCAGAGCTGCTCAGCAAGGGATGAAGGGGAAAGAGAATCTCCTCGACAAACTGGAGGAGAAGGGCAAGTTTTTTGCCATCTTTTCCTATCCAGGCAAGGAGAGCTTCCCACTGTCGCTTGTCGAACTGCAACTGTCCGTCGAGGATTTTCGCCTGGATTTCAAGTTGCACAAATTCTGCATTGCCCAACAAGCCTGCTCTATCTTGAGATTTTCGCGAGACGACATCTCGCGAGATGAGACCTCGTGAGGTGACAATGCCTTGGTCGACAAGCCAGAGTGTTCCGCGCTGCGATTCATCTCTTATGAAGGCCGCCGCCTCGCTTGTATCGCAGAGGGCACAGCGGACCAGTACGTCATTTTTGTGTTCGATCCATAGGTAATGGAGCGGTTTGACATATCCATTCACCCATCCGGGATGCGATTGTGAATCTTGTAAGAAGGTAATGCAGCCATTATGTGTCACCTGTAGCTTCTCATTAGAAAATAGAGGAGTATACTTTTTTAAATTAACATGTTTGAACAGCTCTTTAATCATATAAAAAGAAATTTTATCTGAGTGGGGCTGGTGAGATTTTTTGGAGATGTTTTCTGTTGCCCATGTTGCATAGAGTTGTGTAGCCTCTGTTGTATTCTCCATTGTACTCTCCGTTTCTAGCAGCAGCTGATCGCCCTGCACATTGAGTAGCATCTGAGCGACCTTCCGCTGTTCGGCAGCCGTCAGCGATAGTGCATCGGATGCCGCTTCGGAGGATTGTGTATCTGAGCCATCGTCATTGAGGTGCACTTCTTTGGGGTAGAGCATCTTCGCCCTCATTGTCACCATAGGCTGCAGTACTGTTTTCGTGATAAACTGTTTGGCTAGCGACGGATCTAACGATGTCATCTGTTGCATCTTGAGCGCTTTATTTTTATACTTTCCTTCAAGAATTTGTAGAGCATTCTGGATTTGTATTGGATCGCGGCGCAAGCTTTCGCGTTTTAAAGGGGCATCGCAAGTATTTTCGATC
>Ga0206859_1018_pt1 | contig 37779 bp, 25 predicted proteins | sample Alteio_BWOrgCont_47_FD_152882 | JGI IMG/M metagenome (GOLD analysis project Ga0206859, IMG submission 152882) | Enriched cells from forest soil in Barre Woods Harvard Forest LTER site, Petersham, Massachusetts, United States -... | ecosystem: Environmental > Terrestrial > Soil > Temperate forest >... | reverse complement strand
AAAGAAGTGTTGGGCAAAGTTACTGTCAAAGGCTTTGATACTTTATTAGCTGAACAAGCCGCCGCGTGGAAGGCCAAATGGAACGAAAGTGATATCATTATCGAGGGTGATGTAGCCGCGCAGCAGGGTATCCGTTTTAATATATTCCAGCTTTGGCAAACTTATACCGGCAAAGACGACAGGCTGAACATTGGCCCTAAGGGCTTTACCGGCGAAAAATACGGCGGCTCGACCTATTGGGATACCGAGGCTTACTGCGTACCGTTTTACCTGGCGACAGCGCCACAAAAGGTGACTAAAAACCTGCTGATGTATCGCTTTAAACAATTGCAAAAAGCGATAGAGAATGCCGAAAAGCTTGGTTTTAACAATGGCGCGGCATTATACCCCATGGTAACCATGACCGGCGAAGAATGCCACAACGAATGGGAGATCACCTTTGAGGAGATACACCGTAACGGCGCTATTGCTTATGCAATTTTCAATTACATCCGTTATACAGGCGATAAGGATTACCTGAACGATTATGGCCTGGAAGTACTGATAGCTATTGCCCGTTTTTGGAGCCAGCGCGTTAACTGGAGCGAGGCGAAAAAGAAATTTGTTATGCTGGGTATAACCGGCCCTAACGAATACGAAAACAACATAAACAACAACTGGTACACCAATATCATTGCCTGCTGGTGCATGGAATATGCCAACGAGGCTATCAAATATGTAAAGGAAAAAGCGCCGGCTAAATATGATCAGCTAATTTCAAAAATTAGCTTTAATGAGATAGAGGAGACATCGTACTGGAACCACATTACCGAGAACATGTATTTCCCGAAGGACGAAAAACGTGATATCTTCTTACAGCAGGATGGCTTTTTGGATAAGGATATCGCCCCGGTAAGCACCTTGAAACCATCAGACAGGCCATTGAACCAAAACTGGAGTTGGGACCGCATACTGCGCTCATGCTATATTAAACAGGCCGATGTATTACAGGGATTATATTTCTTTAATGATAAGTATGACCTGGCTACTATTAAACGCAATTACGAGTTTTACGAGCCATTAACGGTGCATGAGAGCTCTTTATCGCCATGTGTACATGCTATTATTGCAGCAAGGCTTGGGATGGAAGATGATGCTTATAAATTCTATCTCCGTACCTCAAGGCTCGACCTGGATAGCTATAACAACGATACTGAAGATGGCTTGCATATCACATCCATGGCCGGTACATGGATGAGCGTAGTTGAAGGCTTTGCAGGTATGCATGTGAAGGATGACCGTTTGAAGTTCAATCCCTTTTTACCGGGGCAATGGAAGTCGTATTCCTTCAATATCACTTTCCGTGATGCGCTGATCAACATTAAGGTTGATACGGACGGGATATACCTTGCCAACAAATCCGCAGCTGATATCAGCATCGATATTTTTGATGAGGCTTATGCCATAAAACCGGGCACACGTATTTTCACGGAGCACAGGCAGCAAGTTTGATGTTGACTTGTTTTGTTAGAAAATCTGAAGACACAACTATGCAGGAAACTTACGAAGTTTATCAAACTTCGTAAGTTTAAAATTCACCCAGTAAAAAATCAGATTTTTTGATAAAAAAGCCCTCTTTTTCTAAAAAAATTGAGAAAAAATAGATTTTTTTAACACCCAAATTCTACCCCTTCCGCAAAGTCGACGACCGCACTATAAGTTTTGGTTTTATGCTGATGATCTTGTGATCAGTGATCACTTCCTTATTGTCCATCTCCTGAAAGTACAGCTCTGCCACGGTTTTTCCCATCTCGATACTACACTGGTCAATGGTAGTAATGGACGGACTGGTAAGTTCGGTAAATGCCTCATTGGAGTAGCCTAATATGCCTAATTCGCCTGGCACCTTAAAACCCATGACGGTGGCAACTTCCAACACCCCAAGCGCGGAAAAATCAGATACCGAAGCAAATATGGCATCGGGCGGCTGTGGCAGGTTAAGCAGTTTACGGGTGGCTTCGGCGCCCCGCTCTTTGGTAAGGGTGTTTTCCAATAACAGTTCTTCTATCAGAGGCAATCCGTATTTCTTTAGTGCGGCCAGGTAGCCTTTCTTGCGTTGCACAAAAATATTAAGGTTTTGCGGCCCCTCAAGTAAAGCTATACGTTTATATCCCTGCTCAATTAAATGCGACACCGCCTCGAACGATGCCTGCTCATTATCATTGATCACCTTCAGCGTTTCCAATTCCTCTATTACCCTGTCAAACTGGATCAGCTGTATCCCATGATCGATCACATTCTTCAGGTGCTTATAATCATGACTATCGGCTGAAATCGAAATCACAATGCAGTCCACCTGCTGGTTAATCAGGGTATTGATACATTTCACCTCTTTCTCATGCGACTCGCCCGACTGGCAAATGATCAAATTATACCCTTTTTGGTATGCCGCCTCCTCTATACCCGCGATAACGTTGGAGAAAAAATTCTGGTTGATACGCGGCACCACTATGCCTATGGTTTTTGAATGCCCCTTGCGCAGGTTGGATGCCAGCGTATTGCGCTTATAATTCAGCTCGGCAGCCGTTTTAAGGATAAGCTGCTTAGTATTCTCGTTCACATAATTGCTGTTATTCAAAGCCCGCGAAACCGATGAGGCCGTGATGTTCAGCTTGGCAGCAATATCATATATGGTGGTTCTTTTTTTCCTCATAAATAAAAATTGCAACAATTTTATGCAATCGATTGCCTACTGCAGAAATTACTTTATTTTCGTTGCATATTATCAACCATAAAACTAAGATAAATATTCATGTTATTAGGGATAGATATAGGTACTTCATCTGTAAAGGTAAGTGTTGTTGATATTGTTACGCAAAAAACAATAGCATCGGCACACTACCCCGATGAGGAATCGCCTATCCTGGCTTTGAAGCCCGGCTGGGCCGAGCAATCCCCTGATATGTGGTGGCAACAGGCACAGGAAGCCATCCTGCACTGCAACAAGTCGGGGGCTTATAACCCGGCAGAGATCACCGCCATCGGCATAGCTTACCAGATGCATGGCCTGGTTTTGGTGGATAAGGCGCAACAGGTATTGCGCGGCAGTATCATCTGGTGCGACAGTCGCGCGGTGGAAATCGGTGACAAGGCCTTTGATGCTATTGGCCACCAAAAATGCTTATCGCATTTGCTCAATTCGCCCGGCAACTTCACCGCCTCAAAGCTGGCCTGGGTAAAGGCAAATGAGCCGGAAATATATAGCCGGATAGAAAAGATCATGCTGCCGGGTGATTTTATAGCCATGAAACTTACCGGCGAGATCACAACTTCCATATCTGCTTTATCTGAAGGCATCTTTTTCGACTTTAAAACCAATAAAATATCAAAGGATATCGTCGGCTACTATGGTTTTGAAGAGTCGTTTTTCCCGGAGATAAAACCGGTATTTTCCTCGCATGGAACATTAAGGGTTACCGTGGCTGAAAAACTGGGACTCAAAAAAGGCATCCCGGTAAGCTATAAATCGGGCGACCAGCCTAACAATGCGCTTTCACTGAATGTGCTGAATCCCGGCGAAGTGGCTGCTACGGCAGGGACTTCGGGTGTGATCTATGGCGTGAGCGATCAACTAACTTATGATAAAGAATCGAGGGTAAACACCTTCGCCCATGTAAACTATACCGAAAAGGAAAGGCGGCTGGGCGTTTTGCTTTGCATTAACGGCACAGGCAGTATGTACCGCTGGATAAAGCACAATTTTGGCGCGGGGCTAAGTTATGGGCAAATGAATAAACAAGCCCAAAATGCACCTGTTGGAAGCGATGGCTTACGCGTATTGCCTTTTGGCAATGGCGCCGAGCGTATGCTGAACAATAAACTACCGGGGGCGCAACTGTACAATATCGACCTGAATTTACATACACAGGCGCATGTTTTCCGCGCGGTGCAGGAAGGTATTGCCTGCGCGTTCAGGTATGGGTTGGATATTATGCGAAGTAACGGCATGAACCCGACCGTAATACGTGCCGGGAAAGCCAATTTATTTTTAAGCGGCCTGTTTGCCGAAACCTTTGTGAACCTCACCCGCATACCGGTGGAGCTTTATAACAATGATGGCAGTGTTGGCGCCGCATTGGGCGCAGGTATTGGCGCGGGGATATTTTCATCGCCCCAGGAAGCTTTCGGTAACATGAAGCCAGTGCAGCTCATCGAACCAAAAGATTCGCAACAAATTGAAGCTGTGTACCGCGAATGGAAAAAGTTATTGGAGAAACAATTAGAAGAACTATAAAACAATAAGTAAAAACTAATGTCATGCCGAACTTGTTTCGGCACCCCACAGGACAAGCGGCCTGCCTGGTTTACATTATGCAAAACGGACTGCATTATGTAAGCTTTGCATGTGAGGTGCCGAAACAAGTTCGGCATGACGGCATTTTTTAAAAGCATATCATCAATGATTAAACCCTAACCGGTGTAATCACAAAATTATAATCGGTGTAATCATAAAATTAAAATCAGTGTAATCATGAGCGTAATAACAGGAGAAAAGGAATTTTTTAAAGGTATAGGCCAGATCAAATACGAGGGCCCGCAAACTGATAAGCCGATGGCTTTCCGCTGGTATGATGCCGGCAAGGTAATAGCCGGAAAACCCATGAAGGATCATTTACGCTTCGCGACAGCTTACTGGCATTCGTTTGTAGGTAATGGCGCCGATCCCTTTGGCGAACCTACGCACATTTTCCCCTGGAACGAAAAAGCTGATGCCATAGAGCGCGCGAAAGATAAAATGGACGCGGCATTCGAGTTCATCACCAAAATGGGCATGGAATACTACTGCTTTCATGATGTGGATGTGGTGGATTACACCCATGATATTAAAGATAACGACCGCCGTTTACAGGCTTTGGTGGAGTATGCCAAACAAAAACAGGCTGCCAGCGGTGTAAAGCTGCTATGGGGCACTGCCAATTTGTTCAGCAACCGCCGGTACATGAATGGCGCGGCAACCAATCCAAACTTTCATATATTGGCACATGCGGGCGCGCAGGTGAAAGCGGCGCTGGACGCGACGATTGCCCTGGGCGGAGAGAATTACGTGTTCTGGGGCGGCCGTGAAGGCTATATGAGCCTACTGAATACCAATATGAAACAGGAACAGGACAATCTGGCCCGCTTTTTACATACCGCTAAAGATTACGCCCGCAAACAGGGCTTTAGGGGCAATTTCTTCATCGAACCAAAACCTTGCGAACCCACCAAGCACCAGTACGATTATGATGCGGGGACTGTATTAGGTTTCTTACGCAAGTACGACCTGATAAACGATTTTAAACTGAACCTTGAAGTGAACCATGCTACACTGGCGGGACATACTTTTCAGCATGAATTACAGGTAGCGGTTGACTCGGGGATATTAGGTTCGATAGATGCCAACCGCGGCGATTACCAGAACGGCTGGGATACTGACCAGTTCCCGAACAATATTAACGAGGTTACTGAAGCCATGTTGATCATACTTGAGGCAGGCGGTTTTGGTGGTGGTGGCATTAATTTCGATGCCAAGATCCGCCGTAACTCAACCGATCATGCCGACCTGTTTTATGCGCATATCGGAGGCATGGATATTTTCGCAAGGGCACTGGTCATTGCTGATAACATCCTGCAAAAATCTGAATACAAAAAACTGCGCAGCGACCGTTACGCGACTTATGGCAACGGCAAGGGAAAAGAATTTACCGAGGGCAAATTAACACTTGAAGACCTCCGTGCATACGCCATTGAGAACGGCGAACCGCAAACCATCAGTGGCAGGCAGGAATATATGGAGAACCTCATCAATACTTATATTTAGTGCTTCACTTTTTTAGTGCTTGACTTTGGATTTTGGTAGCGGCCGGTATATGTAATACCCGATACCAAACTGCAAAGTGTGGAAGTAAACTTTATCAGATCCTAACGACGAACTGATGGTATATGGGCTCAGCCCCTGTACATAGTTCGCGTCAAGAAAATACCTGTTAATGCTTACTCTTAATCCCCCGGATAAGTTTACGCCTATTTTAGTGCTTATGATCGTATGATTGGCTCCTGAAACTATCGATCTGTAGGCACTCAAAGTATCAGCAGGCTTGGTTAGCGGGCCCAATGTATTTTTAAGGTCATCATTATAAACCGGGAAAACTATTACCGGGCCTGCATTAACGCTGAGGTACTTGTTAATATGGTAATAAGCGATAATGGGTACATCTATACTATAAAATTTCGCGCTGCTTTTTACCACAATATTGTCTGCTATTTGCGTAGTTTTTCCCCCACTGCCATCAACCGTGGTGTATTCATAATTACTGTTATGGTAGCTTCCCGTCATTACCTTCGACGGCAATATTTGTACATCTAAACCCAGGCTTAATTTTGGTGCAATATAATAGGCTCCCGCAATACCTATAAACGCCGACGGGTGGGCATTTGCATTATACCCGCCATTTACATTCAACTCAAATTTCGAATTATTGAGTTTGAAAACCTGGTGGGTTTGCGGGCTACGTTTCATTCTACGATGAGGTGTTTTGCCCGGCAATTTATTATTAGTTACAGCAACTACCGATACCGATGCCGCGCTATCTGTTTTTTTAGTATCAGCAACATTACTATTCATGTTTTTTGTGTCCGACGATGCTTTAGCCGCATTGCTGTTTTGATTAGTTGCAGCAACAGAATCTGCATTCTTCAACTGTGTATTTTTGGTATCATTAACACCGTTGACATTATTATCCGTAACGATATGTCCGCTACTTGAAGGGTTTCCCGAAGTATAAGTTTGTGTTTCGCTTAAATTCTGCCCGTTTTGGTTTCTTACAAAATATGGGTTATTCCTGCGATTATTTAAACGCGTGGTTTTAGCTGTATGATGCGATCTTTCGGTTGCCAAAGTTGGTCCAGATAAGGTGGCGCGGGTGTTAGCAGCCCTGCCCTGGTTTTTTACAGCCTTGCCCCCGTTACTTAAATTACCCGCTGTTTTAAGGGCGTTTTTTGAAGCTTCAGCAAGCGCATTTTTGTTGCCGGAAGGTGTTGTATTAGCGCTCGTATTGTCAGCCGTATTTTTACCCGGTTTGGTAACTGTTAATGCATTATTTGTTCCTGTATTTTTTGGGTTATTATCAGCCACATGGTATTTATTATTAAATGGCTTAATTTTCTGTGCGTCATCTTGATGTAGTTTGTGACGTAACGACGGATACAAGCGTACTGCGGTGTAGCACAATATCCCGGCAATAATAACGGCAGCCAATATCGAGATCAGTTTTGTACCGGAGGGATTTTTAGGCAAGTTAACAACAGGGGTTTCAACAGGCATATTTTCATCCAGCAATGCGCGCATAGCACCCCACGCGGAGTTTTCATCCCCCGGTATCGGCAGTTCCTGCATCTTATCATGCCAAAGCTTGTTATCCCAACCTGAGCTTTTCATTTTGCCTTGTTATTATTATTTAGTTCGCCGGGGTTTTCATCCGGTGTTTGTAATAATTTTCTTAATCTTTTTTTCGCCTCGGTCAAATGCCAGCGCGATGTACTTTCGGTTATTTTTAACTGTTCCCCTATTTCTTTGTGTGTGTACCCGTCAATAACGGAAAGGTTAAATACTACCCGTGTGGCATCAGGTAATAACCAAATGTTCTTCAACAGGTCTTCAGCGTAAAGTTTATGTAAGATATTGGGGTCGATAAAATATTCATCGGTATCATGGTCATTAAATGGTTCTGTTAATGAGAATTTTAATTCTTTCCTGCGATAGTCAATAGCGGTACGTATCATAATAGTACATATCCATCCGCCCAGGTCTCCTTTTTGCGGGTCAAAACTTTTTATGTTTTGAAAAACCTTCAGGAAACCTTCATTTAATGCTTCATAGGAGGGGTCCATAGCGTTTAAATACCGGTAGCAGATGCGTAACATTTGGGCATAGAACATCCTGTACAGGTTTTCCTGGGCCGAACGCTCATTACCTATACAACCTTCTACGAGCGTAACAAGCTGCTCCTTAGAAAGATCCATTCAATGTGTTAATTCCCCACATCTTAAAATACATCATATGATATTACGCAGAAAAATACGGGAACGCTGGGTAGAAAACGAAAAATAAAATCAAATGCCAGTCTCCGGTTGATTTTTTTTAGAGAAAATACAAAAAAGTACCCAGCGTTTTCATATTCCGGTACGTAATGTTGTTTAAATGCATTTCCCTAAACCGTAAATACAAAAAGTCCGGGCTTTAATATAAAGTCCGGCTTTTTATTTTTCAGTAAAACCCATGTAATAAATCCTTTACTTCAATTATGCTTTTTTAATATTAAATTTGATTTGTTTTAACTGCCAATTATTGAATCAAAATGAATAAACGCATTACCATTACGCTGGCAATTGTTGCCGCAACACTCTCGCTTAAAGCCCAGGATAACCTCGTAGGTTCGCTTAAAGCTAATCAAACCGTCAACAGTAAAGAGGGTTTCCAATTCACCACAGTTATTGACCTTGCCAATACATCGGTCAAAAACCAGGGCTCCTCGGGCACCTGCTGGAGCTACTCAACCAATTCGTTCCTTGAATCAGAAATGATTAGGGAAGGCAAAACCCCGGTAGAGTTATCAGAGATTTACTCTGCCCGTTGCGCATATATTGAAAAAGGCATAAACTACGTACGCATGCACGGCGCCGTGAGCCTCGGCGATGGCGGCGAGCCGCACGATGTAATTGACATGTACCGCAAATATGGCGCGCTGCCAAAAATTGCTTATTCCGGCTTAAATTATGGCACCACCATTAATAAATTTGGCGAGATGAGCAGCATTATGGAAGCCGTGCTTGGCGCTGTGGTTAAAAACCCTAACGGTGAGCTTACGCCCAACTGGATACAAGCTTACAGCGGTGTGATTGATGCTTATTTAGGCAAGGTGCCTTCAAGTTTTGATTACATGGGCAAAACTTACACTCCGCAAAGCTTTGCTAAGGAAGTAGTTGGCGTTGACCCGGATGATTATGTAGAGTTTTCATCAGAAACCGATCACCCTTACTACAAAAAATATACACTGATGGTGCCAGATAACTGGGCATACGACCAGGTTTATAACGTGCAGGTAAATGATATCACCAATATTATTGATTACGCCCTGCGGAACGGCTACACCGTTGAATGGGCAACCGATGTATCGGAAAAAAGCTTTAGCTGGAAAAACGGTATTGCTTATGTGCCCGAAAAAAAATACAGCGAGATGAGCGATGATGAGAAAAAGGATATGTTCAGCGGACCGAAAGCTGAAATGCAGATAACACCCGAGATCAGGCAGCAGGCTTATGATAATTATAATACTACCGACGACCACGGCATGCATATCGTGGGACTGGCTAAGGATCAGAATGGCAAGGAATATTATATCGTAAAAAATTCATGGGGGCCAAGTAACGACTACAAAGGCTACCTGTATGTTACCAAGGCCTTTGTGCAATATAAAACCACCGCCCTTATGCTGAACAAGAACGGTGTGATGAAAGACATACGCGAAAAAACAGGCATTTAATACTTAGGATTTATTTATAACAGACGCCCGCAAGGGCGTTTGTTGTTTGCAGGATAATCGTAAGTCAAATTTTATTTTACCTTTGCAATCCAAAATACGGAGAGGTGTCTGAGTGGTCGAAAGAGCACGCCTGGAAAGTGTGTATACTTCAAAAGGGTATCGAGGGTTCGAATCCCTCTCTCTCCGCAATTACAATATCCAAATAGCACAAAACCCGCTTAAAACTATTGTTAAGTGGGTTTTTCAATTCTACAATTACTTCAGATTAATCATATTACCCCAAATTAAAGTGTCTTATAAGTGTCTCTTTTTTGAATTAAAAAAAGTCACCGATTTGTCTGTAAATATTTGTTTATTAAGTAGTTATTTCTTATCTTAAGGAGTATACTAAATTTAAATTAGATGAATACGATTATACAACGCAGCACTTTTTGTATTAGATTTCTAATCATCAAATCAAAAGAGAATAAAAACGGCGAACACCCAATATATTGCAGGGTTACCTGCAATGGCAAACGAAAAGAGTTTGCTACCGGCATTTGGGTAATTGAGAAAAAATGGAATAGTTCAGGTGAACGCATTATTGGCACGACCGAAACAGCGCAAACTTTCAATTATACACTTAATTCCATAAGAAATAACTTATTTAAAATAAAGGCCAACCTTCTTGACCTGGGCAAGAAAATTAGTTCCGAGATTGTAGTAAACAATCATTTAGGGAAAACAGAAAAGAAGCATACTTTACTTGAAGCGCACAAATATTACAATGATCGTCTTAAATCATTAATTGGGAAAGACTGTGCTTTAGGAACATTTAAAAGATATGAAATATCAAAAAAACTTATTGAGCAGTTTTTAAAGGAAAAGAAATTTTTAAGCGATATTGATTTAAATGAACTCAGCTACTCCTTTGCGGTTGATTATAGTATATTCCTTAAAACAGTTCGCAATTGCGGTAATAACACAACAATAAAATATGTAAATAATTTAAAAGCAGTTATTAATGCCGCGGTGGATAATGAATGGTTACTTGTAAATCCAATATCAAGATTTACATCAAAGTTAGATAAAGTAGAAAAAATCCCTTTAACCGAACAGGAGTTAAATTCAATCGAAAATAAGGACTTTGCAGTTGATAGATTGACGGAGATTAGAGATGTATTCGTTTTTTGTTGCTACACTGGTATTGCTTATGCAGATGTTGAAAAACTAACATCCGAAAATATATTTATCGGAATAAATGGTAAAAAGCAAGTCAGGGTATTTAGAACTAAAACTGAAACTGAAGCGGTTATACCATTGTTAAATCAAGCCATTATAATTTTAAATAAATATCAAAATCATCCTATTTGTATTAACAAAGGGAAGTTGCTACCAGTGCTTAGTAATCAAAAATATAATTCTTATTTAAAAGAAATAGCCGATAGATTATTAGCTAAGTTAAGATTTGGCACGGTTGAAGAACAAGCTAATCTTCGCAAATCAATAATGGACCTGCTGACTGGCGAAATACAGTTGCGGTCTAAAAAGGAACTGATAGAGAAATTCATTTTTGAAAACCTGCCTTTGGTTGAAGAAGCCGAAGACATACCTGCAGCCTTCGATAACTTTGTAAACGAAGAAAAGCAAAAGGCCTTGACCGAATTATGCGAGCAGGAAGGGTTAATTCCCGAGAAGTTAAATCAAATTATAGGTAATTACTTGTTCACAGAGCGAAAACCTTTAAGAGATGAAGTGTTTGATATATTAATTGAAAAACCCAAGCTGCTGGAACGTAAAAACGTAGTCGAGCGAGTGATTAGCAAAGTGCTTAACTTTATCGATACTTACATAAATGGTTTGCCGGAGGGCGACAATTGAAAGCAATAATGTACTTATAAATAGGTTATTATAAATTAAAGCTCTATTTTCGTCTTTGCGATTGAAACCTAAATTTATCCTATTAATGGATTTTAAATATAAAAGTTACTTAGATACATACAAAACCTGTATGATAAGTGATTGTGAAGAATTAGAAAGACCGGCATACAGGTGGGTCTTTGAAGATAAAAACGATCCTGATAATTTTAAACCTCAATTTTTAAAATCGGACTTTGAAAATCATTCAAAAAAAAATTGCAATGGATATGGCTTGTCCTTTTTTGATAAAAAGATAGAAGCAAGAAATGCACTAATCAAACGTTGTAAGGATAAAGAAAATGCTTATAAAGTCGTTGGATCCCATATAGCAGGCGGTAATCTGAAAAAAGAAGACGGTGTTTCAAGCAAGTCGTCAACTGACCCCAAAAATTTTGGGCATTTCAGTTTTTTTGAGTATGTAAATGTTGATCTTGTTAACTCATTTGAAATAGTGGAAAAAGTATTCGGCGATGAATGAACTACAAGGATATGAAGTTGCAACATTCCCATTTCCTGATTTGGACTTGGTTGGAATTCTTTTGTACCACGATTTTCCTTCAACTATTGTGTATGCTGAAGACAAACAAAGTCCAATTATCATTGAGTGGGTTGATTGCGCAGATGACAGAAAAACCCATAGATATTTAGCATATAAAAGTTCAATAAAGGATTTAACAAAATATATTTATGGAAATCTATCCCATTACAATCTTATTAAGTCTGCTGCTGACGGATTGATAGTTTCCTACGATGAAGCAAATGGCCGCCGCGATAATATGCAGATTATCCCTTTTAGTAAAATTCCCTTATCATATCTTCCTAAAAAAGATGTTTATTTTGAAAGCGATGAAGAGGTAGACTTAAACGATGTAATTGATTTTTTTAACATTCCGGTAAAAAAGAATTATTATTCAATTATAGAGAAAGAACCGACATTTCCTCCAAGCGAAATTACTAATGAAAAAGTAGCAATTGAAAGACAGTTGTTGAGTGAGATTAGTCAAAAAGAATTGTTAAAAGTTGTTGCAAGACAAGAGAACTCCGAGGTTATTAACATGCACATCAAAGAAGGTTCCAAGATTGGATTTGGAACTGCCGATACATATGTATTGGGTAGACTTTTAATAACAATTGATGATTTATATCGTGAAACAGCATTAGATCATGAAGAAGGCGTTGATAGAGACAATTTAAGATCCATTAATAGTAAAAGAGGCCAGTCGTTATACCCGAGGATATCTACTCGCGTTGTTTTAGCTGAAGCTGCTTCATATAGCGTTTTCATACGACCAATTGAAACCGATGAAACTTCTACTGATAATCATGACCATTCTATTCTGCAGAAAATTTTTTCCTTGTTCAGCAGCAGTGGTGATAAGACAGACCTTTCAAAGTCAAAAGAACATTTTAGCTCTTATGTTTATAAATCATATCAAGAATTTCTTGAAGTAATTAAACTCTCGAATGTTGACCTGGAATGTAACTTCTATAACCCATTTAAAGAGGAAAGTATAGATCAAGAATTCGAATACGATAAAGCCATTCGTTTATTGGAAAATATTAGATACTTAACGACTACCGAAACGGAAAAAATCAGTTTAAATATTCAATTCAAAGCTTTAAACACCAATACCGGCCATTATACCTTAAAGCTGAAAGACGGTAAACAACTAAAAGGACATTTTGACGATCTTTTAACATCTCTTATACCGTCTTTAAATTTTACGGATCGTTATGACGTGACAATCAGCCGGGCGAAAATAAATTCAACTGGATCAAAAAAACTAAAATTTGAAGATACTATTATTTCCTGTTTGCAATCTAAAACATGATTAATGCCTCGCACATTTATGCTTTTACAGAGCCTATATAGTTGCTTTGTGAATATTCCTGGCATTTATTAAGGTTAATAATCACCCTTATCATATCGATTTTATATTACCAATTTATAAACTTATCACTAATAAGTGGTATATGAGTAGCTTTTAATAAATTGCATATCCTAAACTAAATTATCACTTGGCTATTTCTTTATCTGAATTTGTTAAATTCTATCCATTAAGAGCAAGTAGGCTCGTTTGGTTATTTGGGGCAGGAAGTTCGATTTCTGCGGGGGTACCTTCTGCTTATGATTTGACCTGGGATTTTAAAAAGCGAATATACTGCGCTGAACAATCATACCCCTTATCATTATTTAACAATCTAACAGACTCCGGCATTAGAGAGCAAATACAAAATTATTTTGATGCGCAAGGCAGTTGCCCCAGTTTTGACAGTCCCGATGAATACTCTTACTATTTTGAACGCGCTTTTACTGCGGCCAGTGATAGAAGTGAATACATAATTCAACAAACAACAGGTTTACAACTTAGTTACGGCCACAAAGTTATAGGCATACTTATGAAGAATGGATTTATTAATCTAATCTTCACTACAAATTTTGACAAGGCATTTGAAAATATTGCTTCAGGACAATTTAGTAAGCTTGAAAGTTGGTATGCTGCGGATATTGATAGCGGTGATAATGGAATGAAATTTTTTCAATCCGGAAAAAGACCTTTAATAGTTAAGTTGCACGGGGATTATTTTTCCAACAATATAAAAAATACTTCGGACGAACTTAAGGAACAAGATAAAAAATTAAGAGATATACTATCTATTTCCTTAGATACTAATGGCTTATGTTTAATGGGTTATAGTGGTAGGGACAAATCTGTTATGGATATTCTTAGTCAAGCCTTAGATAAACAAAATTCATTTCCTAATGGCTTATTTTGGTTCACTAAATCTGGCAGCGAACCGTTAAATGAAGTTAAGCAACTTATTGAAAAAGCTAAAGCTGCGGGAAAACAAGCTGAGATTATTGAAATAGATACTTTTGATACCGCATTTGCCGATATAATCAAAGGTTTTGATAATATTCCTTCGGATGATTTGGAAAGATTAAATCAAAATTATCAGCGTATAAGTAATCAACCCATTCCCCGTAGAGGGAAAAAATATCCTTTAATTAGAATTAATGCTATTCCAATCTTGGTTTACCCAGCAACTGCAAGATTGTATAAATGCGATGCAGGCAATACAAGGGAATTGAAAGAATATATATCAAAATCGAATGTTCCAATACTTGCGGTTAGAAAGCAATCTGGCATAGTTGGATTTGGTTCTGATGAAGATTTTTTAAAAGCTTTCCAAGAATATGGCGAATATGAACTCGACGTTTTTCAAATAACGGAAAGAGATATAATGTTTGAAGATTCATCTATAAAAGGCCTCATTACATCATCGTTGTTAAAAGCATTAGTTGAAGAAAAACCATTTAGGTTTTCAAAAAGGAGAACACGATATTTATTATTCCCTGATCCCAAGAAATTAGCCGATCCAATATTTAATCCTTTAAAAAAGGTATTAAATACTATTTCAGGTATTGTACCTAAAACCAAATTAACATGGGTGGTAGCTTTGGAAATTAATATACAATATGTCTTATCGCAGCCATTACTAATATTAACACCGACTATAATTGCCTCTAAATCTTCTGAAAAAATTGAGACAGCATTAGTAGCTCCTTTTGTAAAGGAATTTATGGCAAGGTGGTATAATCAAAAATATGATGCCATTTTAAGATGTTGGTTAACATTGTTGTTTAATACTCAAGAAGAAATTACAATAAGTGCCTTTTCAAATATCTCAAATGGGGTTAACGCAACTTTTAAATTGTCAAGCAAAACCGCTTTTACTCGAACAAACTAATATGGAATTTCCAGCATATAATATAATACCAGAGCCGAAGCTAACATTTGAAGCTTTATCTAATGCACAAGATATACATCCATTAAAGGGATTAAAAAACTTTCACCCTTATTCAAGTAAATTAAATCCCTTTACAAAAATTAGAATTGCTGCGATTTATCCTGAAGGGACTTATCCAGTACTTGAGAATCTCGTTAGAGAACTTCATTCTGCTCATACACCGGTGGAAAGGCCTAATTATTTGGAGGAATTTACAGGCATAGAAAATATTTTTAAAACAAAAGTTGAATTATTAACTGAAAATAATTCGATATCTCTACGCATCGAAAATATTTTTAAAAGTGGCATAGAGCCTTATATAACACTAAGCGAAGCACTAAGTAATGCAATCCGGGAAATGGCAAAAAGGAAATTAGATTATGATGTTCTCATGATTTATTTACCCGAATCATGGTCGCCGGGATTTTATGACATAAATACTGGTTTTGATCTGCACGATTTCATAAAAGCCACAACAGCAATGCAAAATATTGCAAGTCAAGTTTTGCGAGAAGGAAGTTCAATTAAATATAAATGCAGATGTAGTGTTATGTGGAGGTTATCCATCGCCCTCTACGTAAAAGCTGGAGGTATTCCTTGGAAACTTTCTTCAATAGATCAAAACTCAGCTTTTATAGGAATTAGTTATGCAACCAGGTTGAATACGAATACTAATCAATTTGATTTTACTACATGCTGTAGCCAGGTGTTTGATGCAGACGGAACTGGTTTAGAATTTGTTGCCTACGATGCTACTGAAATTGATCGAAGAATTGGTGATAATCCCTTTTTGTCGCGTGCCGAAATGAGGAAACTTATGGCAAGAAGTCTTGACCTATACCAACGTAAACATGCAGGTAAACGACCAACACGACTGATAGTCCACAAAACAACCCATTTTACTCAAAATGAAATAGATGGCGCATTTGATGCCATACCCAGCAATATAAATTTAGAACTTTTACAAATTGTTCAGGATACAAATTGGCGCGGAATAAAATATATGGAAAGAAACGGTTCGAAAGATGTCGATAACTTTCCATTAAGCCGCGGACTATACTTTCAGATAGGGCCTCAGGAAGTTTTATTATGGACACAGGGGAATGTTCTACTCAATGGTAAAAACTTTTTTAAAGAAGGGAAAAATATACCAGCGCCTTTGTTAATAAGAAGATATGCTGGAGAGGGTGGTTGGGACAGAAACTGTCAAGCAATCCTTGGATTAACTAAAATGAATTGGAATCATGATGCACTTTATGATCGCCTTCCCGTTACGTTAGGCTATGCACACTCTTTGGCCACTACAATAAAGAGAATGAACAAACTAATTAATAAACCTTACGAGTTTAGATATTTTATGTGATGAACAATCCAAACTTTGATAAATTATTTGAAGCCGCTGCACTTCAAATGTTAGCCGCTTTTATGAAAAGCTCAGCAGGTAACCGTCCGGATGAAATTGGAGCGCCGCGAGAAATGCAAGTAAAGAAATTTTTAAAGGAATGGCTACCTGCGAAATATGGCATTTCCAAAGGATATCTCTTAAATTCCCAAAAACAAGTATCAAAAGAATGCGACATAGTAATTTATGATAATGAAACTTGCCCTAAATTCATTTTTGATGAGGCTTTAGACGTAAGATTTTTTCCAAAGAATGATATTTTTGGAACGTTAGAAATAAAATCAACATTGAATAACGTTGAGCTTAAGGATGCTTTAGAGAAAATCAAATCCGCAAACGAAGTTTCAATCAAAACTATTCACGATATTTCTTTCAGTGATGAATGGGAAGATGTAGATATTAAATTAGCGGAAAATTTGCCCAGATATATTGAGGAAGACGATTATGTAAATTATAAAGCTAAAATTAAAAAAAAGAAGATTTATCACTCAAACGCCTTTTCTGCGATTTTCGCCTATCAAATCGGGCACAACTTCACGTTACAAGAATTAAAAGCCAAATTAATCTTAGATAAAAATGCTCCTGATTTCCTCTTAATCTTAGATAAAGGGCTTTTAATTAAGGTAGATGAACTTACATTGAAAAGATATAATTCATTAAAAAACAATAAAATTTCTGATGATTTCAAGGATGATTATGATATAACCATAAAGTTATTAGATGCCTATTTATCCGATGCGGGTCAAGATTATATATTGCTTGAAAATACGGAACAATATATCAATCTAATGAATTTTTATATGTTCATAATTGATTATCTAAATAATTTCCGAAAAATCTCAAAGGCAGTTACTGCAGACATAATATCAGTATTCAAAAAATAGTGTCTTAATCGGTGTCCATATCCTAATAAATAGTTGCAAAGTATTGATAATAAATAAAATAAAAACTTATTTCGAATCCCTCCCTCTCCGCCGATTTCAATATCAATTCAAACTAATAGCCTGTAAATCAAATGATTGCGGGCTTTTGTTTTTGTTCTAAATGGTCATATTATCCACCAAATCGCGCCAAAAAGGTGCGTGATTCGGTGAGTTAATTTTCCGAAGACTTTACTCACCAAAACCTTTGTATCGCTTTGATTATCAACGTGTTCAATTATTGAACATCTTGTTTAGAATTAGTTGCAAGCTTAATTTTGTTTCACTTTTTAATGCTTAAAACATTATGAAAACTACATTTAACTTGCTTTTTTATTTGAAAAAGCCAAAGAATTATGAAAAGGGCTTAGTGCCTATCTATTTGCGCATTACCGTTGAGGGCAAACGCGCTGAAACTACTACCGGGAGGGAATGTGATCCTGCGCTTTGGAATAATGAATCCGGCAGGATAAAAGGTACCAAGGAAGAAGTAAAAGCCTTTAATGCCTATTTGGATAACCTGCAAAACCAGGTTTATGACGCCCACCGCTTTTTGACCGAAAAGGATGCGGTAGTTACCGCCGAAAGTTTAAAGCATAAGTTATTGGGGAAGGTTGATGATTCCCGCATGTTGATGCAGATTTTTAAGGATCATAATAAAAAGGTTGCCGCTTTGGTAGGGAAGGAATATGCAAAGGGAACTTTGGGCCGTTATGAAATCTCCTTAAAGCATACAAAGGATTTCTTAGCATGGAAATATAAGTTGCAGGATATTGATATTACAAAGATTGATCATGATTTTATTGCCAATTATGATTTTTATCTGCGTTCCGAGCGCAAATGTGCCAACAATTCAGCCGTTAAATACATCAGGAATTTTAAGAAGATCATCCGCATATGCTTAGCAAGCGGCTGGCTGAATAAAGACCCTTTTATAAACTTTAAAGCGAAGATCAGGCAAGTTGACCGCTCCTTTTTAAACGAGGATGAACTTGCAGCTATATCGGCTAAAATATTTGAAACAGACCGTTTAAACCAGGTCAGGGATATATTCCTGTTTAGCTGCTACACAGGCTTGGCCTATGCTGATGTATATAAACTAAAGAACTCGGAAATCGTGACCGGGCTGGATGGCGGAATGTGGATTTATACCAAAAGACAGAAAACAGATACACCTACCAGGGTGCCTTTATTACAAGCGGCCTTAGCATTGTTAGACAAATATGCAGATCACCCCGTTTGCCAAACGAAGGGCAAAGCACTACCCGTAGTTTCTAATCAAAAGATGAATGCCTATCTAAAAGAAATAGCAAGCGTTTGTAGCATCAATAAAGAACTCACCTATCATATCGCCCGCCATACTTTCGCTACCACCGTTACTTTGTCTAATGGAGTATCGATTGAGAGTGTCAGTAAGATGCTTGGTCATACCAACATTAAAACCACCCAGCATTATGCTAAAATATTGGATATGAAAGTTAGCCAGGATATGAACTTACTTAAACAAAAGTATGCCCAATAAATTAAAGCTGACATTTGATATCACAGATTGTGATATCAAACTTGAGGTCACAATTTGTGACCTCAAGTTTATAAATATTTGATTATCAACTACTAAATAAGCTACAATGGCCACAGTTTCAATAATTCCAGATGAACTATTAACCAATAAAATATACTTAATTCGGGGCCAAAAGGTTATGCTCGACTATGACCTCGCTGCGCTTTATGGTGTTGAAACCAAAACGCTAAAGCAGGCCGTTAAACGAAATGTGGCCCGCTTCCCCGACGATTTTGTATTCGAAATGACCCGTAAGGAACAAGTCTTGTTTAAGTCACAAATTAAAGAAACCACAAATGATAACCACGGTGGTGCGAGATATTTAAACTTTTGTTTTACTGAGCCAGGAATAGCTATGCTGTCCAGCGTGTTGAAAAGCGAAAGAGCAATCCAGGTCAATATTCAGATCATACGCATTTTTATCAAAATACGGCATCTATTAGCCGACCATACGGAGATTCGTCTGGAAATCGAAAAAATCAAAAAGGAACTTAGTAATCAGGGTAAGAATATGGAAGTGATATTTCAGTATTTAGATGAATTATCCGATAAAGTAGACCAGCCTAAACAAGAAACTACACCACGTACCCGTATTGGTTTTAAGCCCGATCACTATTGACCGTTATAAAAAATATATCATCAAAAAATTATCCGCCATGCAATCAGATCGTTTTCTTTTTGTTAAAGCTTTGGTCACGCGCGGGGTTGTGCGGCTTTAACAAAAAGAAAACGAGTGGCCGGGCGCACAAGCCCTCCTTGCTTGCAGGAAGCTGGTCGTCCCGGCCAGGCTTGCAGAAACTTTGTAGAAACGACTATCGAACTATGCACGAGCGTAGGGCAGAAGCAAATTTTTTATGAGCGAATTTACATTTTGCTGCGCGAAGGTAAGGCTGGTGCCAAGCTGCCGCAAAGCCTGCCCCTCTTTTTTTTAACAGCTTACATTGTTAGTGGGTGAACCTTCTTACATCTTCCAGCAGTTCTGTTAAAAAGGCTTCCAGCGTCATCATTACATCCAGATCAGTCACATAAAACCGGGCGGCGACGGTCTTCGCCTGGAAATCGCCCTTGGTATTGGATGAAAATCCCGCCGCAATTTGCTTTGAAAGTAGGTCAAGTGTTGTTTCCTTGAATAACTTATGATCCCATAACAGTTTGAAAAATGGTGCCAAGGTATCGATATTCCATACAACGGTCAGCTTGCCTATGTATTCTTCACCTCTTCCGGCTTTCATCGCGGCCGTTTCTTCTCTTATCCATTTCACCAGCCTGGAAGAAACCGAGTTCGCATGCCGGTCAAATGAAGGCAAGCCGGTTTGCGTATCTTCAATCACCAACTTTTCGCAAATAGCCAGTTCCTGCAAACGCCTGTCTTTGGTATTTCCTAAAGCTACCCGCGATTGTATATATTTTTTGCAGTAAACATAAAATCGCTCATGGTTAAAGTCACGGCCGATAAGCAGCGACATCAGGGCTTCTGTTTTGCTGTTACAATCTGCATTCTCCCAGTCGATCTCCGCTAATAGGGCCAAGTACCCTTTCAGCCAGGTGTAATCAGCCCAATACAGTTTTTCCTTACCCGTAATAAAGCGCTGAAAGGGAATGCGGGCATAGCCAATCAGTTTAGGGTCGATCTCCTGTTCATGCAGCGTTTTATCGTATTCTTCCCATGCGGTTTTCATCGGTTCCTTTTGCGTAAATACGAAAGCTTTTGGCAGGCGTATGAACGGGCTTACTTCACGTGGCAAAATTTGTTTAACAAAAGTCAATAGGCTGAGTACGACTTTTGTATCCGGGCTTACCCGGTGGTGTACTTCAAAAAGTATATCACAGATATCGACAAGCTTAGCCAGCGTGTCATTATAAAAAGTATCTCTTTGTACAAAGTTGTCAATGCTTCTTAGCATCACGGTGATCTCTTTTTCCAGCCGCTGCGCTTCCAGCTGCAGCCTATGGTCGGCATGGGGTTCATTAAGGCCAGCCAGGTTTTGACGGGCGGCAATTTCTTCTGCGATAATGCGCAGGAATTCTGTTCCAGTGTTCATATGGTTATTATTTAGGTTTAGTAAAAAAATCGAGCGGAAACAAAACACCTTTTACAGCGGCAGGGATAAAAGGAACAGGAATTTTGACGGGGGTGTTTGGCAGACCGTTCGACGTTATTTAATTATTTTATTAAGTAATTAATTAATAACGTGGGACATACCCAGATACCGCGCTTGCGACGCTTCCCATAGATATGCAACCCCACGTTAAAGCAGGCGTTGCACTATTCTCTATGTTCTGATTTTTGTTAATCCGCAAGATTGGTATGAAGAGACGAGTGAACGTATATTGTTCTATATGTTTAAATACTGTCTTTCTGTGTCGTATGAGCTATATCATGCAAATGTTAAGTAATAAATTCTGTTAATAATCTCTATATCTTCGTTATGTATCATTCAATCATTCTCCGGCCAGTTGTATTTGGGTGTCCATTTTATACTCCCTTAATACCAGGGAGGAGTGAACCTTATCTACGACAGAAAGACAGCAAAGCTGCCCGGTAAGGAAAACTTCATAAGCTGTGGGGTCGGCTACGGCGACCTGCAAGATAAAGTCGTACTCGCCACTCAAATGTAGACAGACCATGACCTCGGGCTGTGCCGTACAATGATCAGCAAAGTCACGCAGGGTACCAGAACCATGTTCTTTCAATTTAACCAAGGCCATCATCATCACGGTTCTGCCCAACAGCTTCCGGTTCAACACCGCGACGAAACGCTCGATGTAGCCCAGCCGCTGCAATCGATGAATGCGCGAAACCGTCGGCGTCCTGGTTTTGTGCACCAGGCCCGCGATAACGGAGACCTGCATACGGGCATCCTGCTGGAGAATGCTCAATATCTTTATATCCGTTGGGTCAAGCTGTCTGTTCTGTGTCATGAGTATGCTGTTAGTAAATTAATGGCAAAGCCGGATCTATTTTACATTCACTGAGTACCAGGCTGGACTGTATTTTTTCGACAATTGGCAGGCAGCAAAGTTTAAGATCCAGGAACTCCTTGTACTCACTGGGATGGCGTAAAGTCACATGCAACAGGAAATCATATTTTCCGCTGAGATGTAGACATATTTGAACTTCGTCCAGTTCCCGCATTAAATTATCAAAGTCCTGTAACGTATGTGCCGTATGATTAGCCAGCCGCACCATAGTGATCATTAATATAGGCCGCCCCATCTTCTTCCTGTCCAGGATAGCTACATACTTTTGGATATAGCCCTTGTCTTGCAGCCTTCGGATACGGTCCGTTGTCGCCGTCGGCGACTTATGTACCTTGTAGGCGATCTGGGTCGTATCCAGCCGGGCATTCTCCTGGAGAATACCTAATATCTTGTAGTCTACTGCGTCTAAGAGGCCGTGCTGCGTCATTTTATTTTTTTTAATTTATTCCCCACTGCTCATTGGGCTTGCTGCTAATTCAAGTGTGCCGCCGTTGGTAATATCTTTATAATCAATATAGCAATGGGCATACGGCTTTCCGTTCAATTTCGCGCTTTGGATATACACGTTTTGATCCGTATTATTCCTGGCAATGATCCTAAAGGTTTTGCCTTTGGCATAGTCCGGGTCAAGTCGGTAGCTGATCATGCTAAATACCGGGCTGGTAATTTCATACCGGGTATCACCGGGACAAACGGGATGAATACCGCTGGCAGCCAGTACATACCAGGCCGACATTTGACCCACATCTTCATTGCCAACTAATCCGAAAACTGTGTTATGATAGGCTCTTGTGCAGATCTGCCGGCTCCATTTTTGGGTAAACCATGGTGCGCTCAGGCGGTTGAACAGGAAAGCGATATGATGCACCGGCTTGTTGGAATGATTGTAATAGTTATTCCAAACCATGTTATCCGGGGTTTTTTCAAACAGGTCGTTCAAGTCGGCAATAACTTTTGCGCGGCCACCCATTAACTTCACCATTCCCGGTATATCCTGCGGCACGAACCAGCCTTGCTGGTAAGGATTGCTTTCAATCGTACCGTATTCCATTTGCAGCCTTCCCGCTGTCGGCCAGGGTGCCCATGAACCATCTTGCATTCTCGGCCGGAACCAGCCTACACATGGGTCCCACACATTCTTATAATCTTCGGAACGGGCCAGGTATTTAGCTTCGTTCTCTTTATTACAGTTATACCCTGATAGTTTCGACAAACACCATTCGTCATAAGCATACTCCATTGTGGCAGATATGCTGTGCGGTTCGGGCGAGTAACCTCTTTCGCCATTGCCAAACTTTTCGCAGCTGTTTACCGCGTATTGGTAGGTTTTATTTATATCATAACTGCGTATGCCTTTGGCATAGGCGTCGGCAATAACCGGTAGTGCCGGGTTGCCCAGCATACAGCTGCTGTATGCATTTAAAAACTCCCAGCGTTCCAGGTAATCGTTGCCCGTCTCATCGGCCAATGTTACCAACGAGTTGATCAAATCATTCACTAATGCCGGATTAATAATCGTTTGTAACGGCATCTGGCTGCGGAACACATCCCAGCCACTGAATATCGAACGTTTGGTGAAACCTTTCGCCAGGTGTATTTGGTTGTCGCCGCCTGTATAATTGCCGTCGACATCTTCCACCGAGTGCGGGTCCAGCAGCGTATGATATAGGGCCGTATAGAAAACGGTTTTTTCATCTTTAGTGCCACCGCTGATCTCGATCTTACTCAGCTGCCTATTCCAAAGATTGCGAGCCTGTTGATGTACTTTATCAAAATCCCAATCCCTGATCTCGGCATCAAGGTTTTCTTTTGCACCATGCATGCTGACCAGCGATATGCCTGATCTCAACAATACCCGTTCACTGGCCTTCGTTGCAAATTCTGAATAAAAGCCGAGGTGTTTACCTTCCTTTTCTTTTAGACCCTTATAGATTGTTGCATTCTTAACTTGTTCAATGTAGAGGTCACTAATAACTTCATCCCACTTCCGCGTCCAGCCATCAGGAATATCCGCGCTCCAGATACCGAAGTTCTTTAATGGCTTGCTGATTTGGGCATAAAAGTACATCGTATAATTACCTTTACCCCTTCCATTGCCCCAGCCGCCGCCCTCGGGTGTGCACTTCATCCAGCCTTCGATAGTATGGTCATCCACCACTTTTACATATTGCATTACGGAAGTTCCGCCGATACGTCGCGCCAGGTCAATCTGGATGCGGGAACTGTCATTTGCTGGAAAAGTAAATCGTAGCATGCCGCAATGGGGCGTAGCGGTTGCTTCTGCCTTTACATGGTATTTATCCAGCATGACACTATAATAACCAGCTGACGCTTGTTCCGAGGTTTTCGAATAGCTTGACCGCCAGCCTTCATCGGGATGATCGATGCGGCCGCCGAGTGTTCTCATTATGCCGGTGGTCGGCATAACCAAAAAATTACCCAAGTCGCCGTACCAGCCTACGCCGCTCATATTCGCAAAGGAAAAACCTTCGATACTAGTGTGTTGATAGCTATAACCCGGGGCGTTGTCACCACCGTCGATGGTGTTCGGTGACACCTGCACTAGCCCGTAGGGAGTGGTTGCTCCGGGCGAGGTTTTGCCTGGGAATAATGGCTTTTCTTCCATTCCGTCCTGTGTGCTTGCTCCTATGAATGGATTGACATAATCAACAGGTGATTGAGCGATTGCTTTATTCGCCAAAGTACAGCCTATTAAAACAGCAAGCCCACAGACTCGCGTGAGATATAAAGTGCTTCTTATATTTCTTATGGTAAACAATTTTGCTGGGTATTTATTGATTATATTCAATTTTTGACTTTTACTTCAATTACGTTAAATGAATAGGGTTGCACCGTAAATTCGAATTCTTTGGCTTTTACCATTATCATTGTCATTTCGGGCTTAATACTGTCCGGTAGGCTAATACTATTCTGAATAGCCATATTGCTATTGGTCAAAGTTGTCATTTTAGCTGCTCCTGTCAGAACTGCATCCTTCACTTTTATAATTTTCTTATTTACCTTACCGCTCATATTGATTAGTTTGATGATTAGTTCATGGTTATTTTGGTCAATAACGGCCGAGGCCCAGCAACTGTCTTGTCCTTGTATAGCTTTGTTGTTTTGAGTTAAGGGTACCACTGCCGTGCCTTTGTTATTGCTAAATAAATACTGCACCCAGTAATTCGGGGTCACATAGCTGCTTTCATTATTGAACCAAATCAAATTTGGTGTCCACTGCCAGCCGGTGACATGGGCAAACAAAGGGGCATAGCTGGCCATGAAAACCACACCGGCATTACGTTCGATGCCGGTCATAAAACAGGCTTCGCTAAGTGCGGTGAGTAATGTGTTCTTATTATCCATAGCGCCTATGCGATCGCTTTGGGCGGCGTACTCGCCCACAAAAACCTTTGGACCGGTGCGGTCATAATTGTCATATCGGTTGGAGTTGTCCATGAACCATTTCGGCGAATCGTAAAAATGTTCATCCTGGATATCGGCATGCCTTGCCCGGTTGACACTGTCCATATAGGAGAATACTGGGGTGTTTCTTGAATAACCAGTGGCATTAACAAGTTTCATATCGGGATATTTGGCCTTGATCCGATCGGTGAATATTTTGAGGTGCTCGGCATATTGCGGCCCCCAGTTCTCATTGCCTACTCCCAGCATGTGCATTTTAAAAGGTTGGGGATGGCCTAACTCTTTTCTTTTCCTGCCCCAGTAAGTTGTGGTATCGCCGTTGGCGAATTCAATAAGATCTAAAGCATCGCAGATGTACGGTTCCAGTTCATTTACCGGCACCACTTCAGCAGCGTCGAACTGGCAGCTCATACCCACGTTGACGATAGGTAATGGTTCGGCTCCGATATCCTCGCATAGCTGGAAGTATTCGTAAAAACCGAGTCCGAAGCTTTCCATGTAATCCGGCGTTTGCCTTTCCGGTACGTCATCTGCCCAGATCGACTGCACCATTTGTCGATTTTCCAAATTACCTATGGTATGTTTCCATTGGTAACGGTGAATTATCTGATTCCCCTCCACGATACAGCCGCCGGGGAACCTGAGAAAACCGGGGTGTAGGTCCGCCATTCTTTGTACAAGATCGGCACGCAGGCCACCTTTCCTGTTTTTCCAGGTATCAGCTGGGAACAAAGAGATGCGGTCAACATCCATTTTGCCCTTTCCTTCAAAAATGACCAGCAGCTTGCCACCATCCGTTGTATCTGTAGGCGTGACCGTTATTTCCTGGTTGCGCCATTCAGTGGCATTGTTGTCAAGGGTGAATTGAGTATGTCCTATTACATGCCTTTTATTATTGAATAAAAATATCCTTCCGTGAATACCTGCTTCGTGTTGGCGGTAACGGAGTGTCAAGCTGTACGGTAACCCTTTTTTGAAAGCCATGCCTTCATCAAAGCCGGAGTTCATTAAGCCAAGAGTGTCTGTTGCATTAAGATTGACCTGCATGTATTTTGGATCGGCAGCATTTTCCGCGCTTTGGTTAATAATCAAAAAAACACCGTCACGTAACCGAGGTTTAGGCCAAGTTTCCCAGGCTGTCATCGGCTTAGGAAAATCGAAGCTTCGGTTCTCTACCATTTCCGCATATACTCCACCGTCAGCGGCTCTATTGATGTCTTCGAAAAAAAGGCCCCATAATGTTTTGGGGACTTGCGCCTGAATTTTTTTAGTTTGGATAATATAGGTGTCCTGGGCGTAGGCTGCGATGCAAAACAAGAACAAGAAACCTGTAAAAACTATTTTTACCAGAAAATATAGCTTTATCATGATATTTCTATATTAAGTTTTCTCTCGATATGATGATCGGGAATGCGACTATGAGTAGCAAGAAAGGCAACCAGAAGGTTCAGATAGATAGACGCGGGAAGGCATGACGTGATTTTGGGCATGTGATTCCTTGTAAACAATAAGTGAAATGATAGTTTCATATTGAATTAGCGCTATTGATATTCCTTTTCATCCCAAATCGGCTCACCCTTTTTCATCTTGTCGATCGTATTTTGCAGATAGACAAACTGCTGACCATTCGGTGAATCTTTCTTTTCGACCTGTAGAGCTAGCGTTTCTGTACGGATAGCGAAATCAACAAGGCCGGCCTTGTATAAGAGACAGGCATAGGTATCAATATACGTTGAATAGTTCGGATGTTTTTCGTTGACTTCTTTCATCCATCCGGCAGCAATTAACAATTGTCGTTTGTCCGTCCCATGTTGAAAAAAAGCCCAGCAGATGCTATTGAGACCTCCGTCTGCGTTATAGATAGTATCTATCCTGAACCGCTGGTAGGCTGCGATCTTTGCGGCAATGAAATTGGGCCAGTATTTTGATTGATTTTTATTAAAAACCAGATATTGGTACCAGCCCATCTTGGGGCCATACATGAGGTCTTTCGCATATTTGGCGCCATATTTTTTAGCCACCACATTTTGTAACGAATCGAAATTAGGGGTAATGTTAACCTTCTTCGTTGTCTTAATAGATGGCTCAACCAATGTGTTGGTGATGATGCGACGTGCTTCGCCTTCAGCGTAACCTTTTTGTCCCATAACTGCATTGACCCTCGCGCTGTGCAGGTAAAAGAGTGAGAAACCCTTTTTATCGTCGGTAGTTTCAGTGAAGTGCGCTACAAACTCGATAACGTTTTTATTATAAAGTTCTTTTTCGGACAGGTCTTTAATATATGCTTGCGCAACAGCATTGAACTGCGGATATTTATGCAGCGCTTCAATTAAATATGCGTTGCCTTCTTTAGGCAGATCCGCTTTTGGCAACTTTTGAATATAGTTTTCAGCAATAGCAAGTACTGCGGGAATGTGTTGAAATTGAACCATCAAATACCGAGTGCCACGGATATTCAATTGGTTCGTGGGTATCCGGGTTAGGTAGTCCTGCGCGATCCTGCCGGCTAAGGCGGTATCCGAATTTGCAAATAACCGGATCAATCCTTTTTCGTCTGCTGTATCCAATGTATTGGGTCTGAAATTTTTAACAATGGTATAATATTGCTTATCGGGATTTTGTGCATCGGCTGCTAATTGGATGAAAGCGGCTTTATCCAAGTATCCAATGACTTTATGCACAGGTTTCCCATTGGGATCTAAAAACATAAATGCCGGGTAGCCATTGATGCTGTATTGTTCTTCAATATCTTTTATATTCCGATACCATATCCAGTTAATGCTATTACCATCTTCCGAATCAGGTGGCTGGGGCAGATCCATTCGCATCTTAATGGAAATAAAGGCTTTATTGTAAGCCTCCCCGACTTCTTTTAAAGGGAAAATGTCTGCTGCCATCGCCTTGCATGGCCCGCACCAACTGGCGTAACAGTCTATGAAGATGTATTTATGTTCGGTTTTCGCTTTGCTTAAGACCTCCCCCCAATTCTGACCGGGCTCAAAACTGATACCTTGAGCATGGCTTGCTGTGGCCCCTATTATAATTATTGCTAAGATTACGGTTAGTCTTTTCATCATTTTTTTCTTTTTAGTTTTTTTATTTTATTCATCATCCTCATCTTCAGAGTTTTCTTCTTTTTGTTTAGGGGCTGGAATGCCGGCAACCGGGTATCCTTTCAGCCTCCAATCTGGGCATTTTTTATATACTGGCCAAAGCTCGTCCAGGGTGTCCCCATCATATAACACACCATCCTTCATCACGTATTTAATATCGCGGCTGTTGTGAATGTCATCCAGCGGGCTGCTATTGAGGATAATCAGGTCCGCTATTTTGCCCACTTCAATTGAACCTACATCTTTTTGTATGCCCAATGCTTCTGCGCCCATGATCGTGGCAGCCTGTAGGGCTTGCATATTCGAAAGCCCACCTGCTTGTAACGACCAAAGTTCGTTGTGCACCCCTATACCCGGATCATTACCGTGGCTGCCTAAAGTCACCTGGCCACCGGCCTTGCGGATACCGGCATCAATTTGAGCAGCATGTAGGAAATCTCGGTAATGGCTACTGTCCGTATGCTTGTTTAGAGTGCGACGCAGGACATCCTCAGGCATAAAGCGCGCCATCTTGGCATCAGGGTAGTGCCAGTAGTGTTCATCAAACCAGGACTGTGTATCGAATGACTCCGGACGCACTTGCAAAGTAGGCGTTAAAAAAGTGCCTGATTTAGCATATAACTGAATAACATCTTTATATACATCGCACCAGTCGGGGTTATGTTCGACACCTGTGCTGCCATCTTTGAGCTGACCTATTTGTAAAAGGACAGGCCAATAACCTTCATTAGTCATATTTAGCCCTGCTTCATGTGAAGCCAACAATAACCACTCTCTTTGGATACGTGTCGTTTGGTTGTATTGCTTCATAAAGGTGCCTCCAAACGCAGCCCGTTCTGCTACAATGTCCCGTGCGTCATCGAAATTAGCTATCATGAATCCGTCGGTAGGTAAAGGAATAACCGCCTGACCTGAGGGAAACAAGCGCGGTCCCGTCATTTGCCCGGATTCGAGCAATTCAGCATAGCCAAATTCATCGACATTAGTTGAGGGGTCACGTGCCGTTGTCACGCCATAAGCGAGGTTGACCAGTAACTGCCATGCTTGTTGGGGGAAAATATCCGGCGACAGGTGCAAATGCAAATGAAGATCCACAAAACCAGGTACGATAGTCTTGCCTTTAAGATCGATCACTTTTGCTCCTGTAGGGATTTTTACATCCCATGCAGAGCCGACAGCTACAAATCGGCCATCCTTTATTACAATCGAGCCATGCTCAATTACTTTGCTGCCCCGCATAGTGATAATCCGCGCATTTTTTAATACAATCAGCGAATGAGCGTGCTGCCGATGAATATTTAAATTCACGTTAACAATCTGGTCAGGTTTAATATTAGCCCGGATAAAGTGCAAACCTTGTACATCAACCGTAACCATTTTCTTCGAAGGCCGTTCTGCGGCAGCAATAATTTTGTCAGGGTTGACTCGATAAAATTTATTACCATAGGTCCAGGTCAGCATTTTGCCGCTTTGTTCCCATTGCGGATCAAACCCTTTAGCGAACCGAATGGCTTGGATTGACTTTACTTCGTCGAAAATGACTGGCGCCCCTCCCAATTTACAGACGGGTACCAAGTAGAGGTGCTCACCAAAAGAATATACGATAAAACGACCGTCAGGTGAACCGACTCTTTGAACCAAAGCCTCTAGATTGTGTCCCAGACCAGCGCTCACCGCCAGTACACGCTGGCTTCTGCCATCCAGCTCACTTGAAACAATTAAATGACCTGTCGCCTGACTGTTCTCGCCAATTATCGGTTCGTAGGCAATTATTGGTTCGTAGGCAATCCGATTCCCGTCTTCAGAAAATGCCAACTGGTTCCATAAAGTAACAGAATCCGCGATTGGTTTTGCTGGGCCACCGGTAACTGCGATCAGTTGCAATTGCCCATAGCCAGAATTACCTTTATTATTTAAAGCTGGCAAACCCTTACCAGTGGCATAGCGTTTATTAACCGAATCTACGGAACTCGCAGGTCCGCCTTTTATTACAGCAATTATTCTTCCGTTTGGTGACCAAACAGGCCTCTGGTATTGCCCGGGAAATTCTGTTAGTTTTTCAGGCTGTCCGCCGGCAGCCGGTACTTTCCAAAGATAGCCACCTATTGTGTCACACCAGGATACATAGGCTACCCACTTGCTATCTGGTGACCAGCAGGGTTGAAATTGGTTCAAGGACTGCCGCGCAAGTTCTTTTGGCTTGCCACCGGGAAGATCCATGATATAGACTTTGTTCAATGCAGAAAACACTAAATGTTTGCCGTCAGGGCTGGCGCTTGCCGACCGGATGTACCTGGCCTTCACCGGGTCCTGATTCACCCGGAAAGTATTATAGTTACGCGAGCCCAAGTCTACTTTGGCATACACTATGAAAGGAATGATGGTATCCACTCCGGTTGCTGCATTGATTTGATGTATTTTACCGCCATAACCGATGTAGATATCTTTTGAGTCAGGCCCAAATACAAAATGCTCAAAATGGTTGGAAACGGCAAATGGATGCACGTTTAATTCGCGAACAACGGTGCGTACGCTGTCTGTAACGAGATTTTCTACGACAAGACTAAATTTTTCCCGTCTGTGACCCCTGCTGGTATCGCGATCAACTACGTAAGCCATCCAGCGCCCGTCCGGCGAAACAACTGCACTTTCGTAGTCTTGCAAAACAGGCGCAACTGGGAATCGGGCCCCAGTATCGAAGTTATACTTAAAAAGCTTGCCGGAGTCAATACAATATGCCCATTTGCCATCCGCTGAAAACCGCAAACTTTTTTTAACCACAAATGGTGAAAACAACTCGCCGCCGGCTATGCCCAGAACTCTATCGCCAAATTGCACATAATTACCATCTGGCATCCAAATGGGGTAATCTATATTTGCATCGTATCCAAAGTATATTAATTTGCTAAGCGTCACATCAAACTCACCTGGTACATCCCTGATATGCAACTGGAAGTCGCCAGTTTGGTCGCTCAAGTAAGCGATCTTCTTGCTATCGGGTGACCAGGCCGGCCGAGTGTTCAGCGCGAGGCCCCTGGTGATTTGTGTGGCTTTACCGCCACTCACGGGGAGGGTGTACAGATCCCCCAACAGGTCAAATACCAATGTCTTTCCGTTCGGGGAAACGTCCACATTCATGTACGATCCTTCATTGGTTTTAATTGAGATCGTTCTGGCAGGCTTGATCGGCAATTGCTGGGCAAAACCCTGTTTTGCAACGCCCGTAAACAGGCAAAGAATGGACATTGAAAATAACTTCTTCATCATTTAATGTTTCGATAACGCAAGTGAAGGCTAAAGCCCTTCACTTGCTCAAATAAATTTTGTACTGGAGACTTTAATAACCGCTGTTCTGCGTGAGGTTCACATCTTTTTGAAGATCCGGTACAGGTATGGGGTACAACTGCTTATAGCTGTTCCAGCTCCCACCTTTTGCGGTACAAACATTACCGGGGGGGGCCAAAACTGTATTCACATTTACCATACTAACCGGATTTGCTGCTGCTCGGTTTAAATCGAACCATCGGTGCCCCCACTCTGTAAATAGCTCTACCTGGCGCTCATGGAGAATTGCGGCCAGCAGTGAGGCTTTATCCGTTGCACCCGCATAATTGGGCAAGCTAGCCCTGGTACGAATGGCATTGAGATCGTTTACGGCTGTTGAGTCTCCCAATTCCGCCTTGGCTTCCGCTCGAATCAGGTATTGTTCTGCTAAACGCAATACCATATCATATTCTGTTCCGAGATAAGTGTTGTTTTTATATTTATAAGGAAAATAATAAGTGCTTACACCTTCCTGGGTCGAATCGACCCAGTTTACTCTCCTTTGGTCACCGGGCTCGAATGCTTCGAGTAATTCCGGGCTGATCGCCCCATGATAGGAAGAAGGAGCAGCTAGTAATATAAAATTGAAACCGTCCGGTGTATCATAGTTTTGCGGCTGAGGGGTATCGAGTTGCCAGATCGCTTCCGTGCTATTCGCTAAAAAGACGTTACTCAGCGGTGAAAGACTATATTCGCTGTTATTGATAACAGCGGTAGCCGCACTATCCGCCTTAGTATAATAACTGGTATTATCGTAATTTCCAAGATACAAATAAGCCCGAGCCAGCAAAGCCATGGCTACAGCCTTCGTCGGCCTTACACGGTCTGTAGTTACTGCTGTATCCGTAGCATCTACATAGTTATTGCTCAATAAACTCTGGGCGATTTGAAGGTCTCCTACCACCTGCTGGAGTACCTGCACACGAGTGGTACGAGACAATTTATCTGTTACTGTATAATTAGTAGTTAATGCGACCGGCACTGCCCCATAAATATCAGTAAGGTAAAAATGCCAGAACGCACGGATGAAATATGCTTCACCCATTAGTTGCTGTTTCACAACCGAGCTGGTTCCCGAATATTGCTGTAGGCCAGCGATCACCGCATTCGCCTGGTAAATGTAACTATAGGCATTTATCCAGGGACCATAACTATTATTATTTGCAACCAGCGCATTAGTGTAATATAAATGAGGAGAATTAGTCCCTGTCGCATACCCCGTTAGCTCATCTGATAAAAGTCCATTGTCAAACGCCATATTATAAGATTCCTGATTTTGGAACATTTGGGAGTATATTTCCAAAACGGCAGAAGTGGCAGAGGCGTTGTTATTAAACACCGAGGCGGTCACCAATTGGGTGTTTGGAGGAGGGATCTCAATGAATTTTCTGCATGAAGAAAATCCGAAAACCGAAAGCATCAAACTGAAAGCGATAATAGATCCAAAACTCCTGCGATACGGTGTATCTGTTATTTGGTTTAAAAAAATTTTCATTGTTAAATTCCTTTTTATGGTGAAACTTTAAAGCGAAGCATGAATACCAAGTGTGATCATTCGTAAGGGAGGCAACCCTCCACTACCACCGGGGGCAAGCCCGAAATAATTTGTAATAGTCAGCATGTTTTGCCCTTGAATGTAAACTCGTAAATTTTGTAAGTTCAGCGCCTGCTGCCAGCTTTTCGGAAGACTATAGGATAGGGCCAAGTTCTTTAACTGAATATAATTAGCATTGCTAATATCAAAATCGGAAAAACTTAGTTCACGATTTGGATCAGAAGCTGACTGCGTTGAAAGTTGGCCATACTTGGCATTTTTGTCAGTTGCTGTCCAGGTATTGCCTATAAGAGCAACAGGCTCGTTATTATTAAATGCCCCGGCATTGTCATAAGAATTGGATGACCAATAACTATATGCCAATTGTTTAGCGAATTGGAAAAACACATCGAGCTCAAAGTTTTTATAACTAAAACTATTACCGATTCCACCATACCATTTTTGAGTGATTGGCGCTGTCGCCATCAAATCCCCCGGATAAACCGGGTTTTCTGTATAGCCTTTTTGGCCGAGGAATTCGTATACCCCGTCCGCAGGATTGACTTTACTACCGGTGAAAAGCTTCTGAATAAATAAAGATTGACCGATCACGTAAGTATCGCCGTAACTAGAGCTTGCAAGCCCAGGGAAAGAAACCAACTTATTGTTAGGAAATGATAGGTTGACGTTGGTACTCCATCTAAAACCCCCGGATTTAACATTGACCGTATTCAGCGTGAACTCGGCACCAGTATTCTGTATGATAGCGGGGAAGTTTTCTTCGACGCTACTGAAACCGCTGACATAGGGAAGTGAATAGTTTATCAACTGATCACTGCTGCGGTTACGGTAATAATCTGCTTCGAAATGGATTCGATCCTGCAGAAAACCTACTTCTATACCTCCTTCCAATTTTTTATTTACTTCCCACGCGTAATCTGGATTGGGGATTCTGCTGGGGTAAAGACCGGTATAGCCCTGGTAAGATTCAGCGTCTGTCGAGTAGGAGCTAAGATATTGGTAAGGGGTGATTTGATCGTTACCAGTTGTGCCATAACTGACGCGTAGCTTGCCAAAGTTGAGCCATGGAAGGTTATCCTCAATTAGTTTCTCCTTACTGAAAACCCAGCCAACCCCAATTGCTCCAAAATTGCCCCATTGCCTGCCAGGACCAAAACTACTACTCCCATCCCGGTTAGCGGTAAGGTTAAGCAGGTATTTATTCTCCCAGGTATACCCAACCCGCGCGTATACGGCGTTATAACGATACAAACTTGTACCTTCACCGGCAAGAGAAAAAATTGACGCATTGGCTGGATTAAGAACCAAGGCACTTCCGCTATAGCCTCTTGTATTGAAATCTTGGCTAAAACTTGTAGCTTGTTGAAAGGACGCGCCTATTAGGGCATTAAATTGACCATTTGCGATCTTGCGAGTGTAACTGAGTTGTGGTTCGATGATCCAATTTGTACTTTCCGTATTACCAAAATTATTTTCCAGAGCAAACGGATTTGTATTAAGCGGAGGCGGTAACGCATTGCCGAGCTGGATGTTTGTTTGCGCCAACCGGTCATCACCATAACCAGCGCTGGTTTTAAGGTATAAACCCGGCAAAATTAAATAACTCAGTTGAAGGTTGCTGGTCAGGTTATTGGTAACAGCATTTGCGCTTTGCTGAAGGTAGGAAACCGGGTTTTGCCAGGTCTCATGCCCCTGATAGGGCTGCCAATTGATACTGCCATCCGGGTTGTACAAAGAAGGTGCATCGGGAGCCAGCGTCAATGCGGCTAGGGTAAGGTCGACTTGTGGTAAGTTATTGTTATCGTTAACATAGCCACCGGAAAGCTGGAGTTCGAATCGCTTATTTGTAGAGGTATGGGTCAAGCTAAAATGCAGCGAGCCTTTGGCATCGTCATAATCTCCTGGAAACACCGTGGTTTGCCTGCTAAAACCTCCCCCAACATAAAAAGTCGTGTTCTCGGTTCCTCCTGACACAGAAATCTGTGCGTTGGAATAATGGGCTGTACCGCCCAACAATACTTTTTGCCAGTTGGTATTGCGCGTAGTGTCCCAAACGCCGTTAACATCGTAGTTCCCATCGTAAGGATTGTTGGCAATCGACGGAAAGGGTATCGCATCATTATTAAAAGCCTGATGACGCATAGCCAGATATTGCTGTGTGTTCATCAAATTCATAAAGTGAGCGACCTGTCCCGCACCCTGCGAAAAATCAACATCTACCCTTGTGGTACCTGCTTTTCCCTTTTTTGTTGTAATTAGAATCACGCCGTTGGCTCCGCGAGAGCCGTAAATGGCGGTTGCATCAGCGTCTTTTAATACCTCGATATTTTCAATATCATCAGGGTTTAATGCGTTGAATGGGCTCATCCCTCCAGGGGTATAGACATTACCTGTATTGTTTGCGACCCCAAGTGCCCCTCCCCCAATATCGCCAGGTGTCAGAGAGGTTGAAGAAAAAGGCACACCGTCTATGACATATAACGGAGCATTTCCGCTATTAATACTATTTTGTCCTCGCAATAGAACCGTTTCGTTTGCGCCAGGTAGACCCGATCCTTGCGTAATTACCAAACCAGGCACGCGGCCTTCCAAAGCTTGAAGTGGGTCTGTTACTGGTTGCTCTTCAATAATTTTAGCACTAACTACACTGACGTCCCCAGTTGATAACTCCCGCTTCTCATCGTAGTAACCCTTGCTGATTACTACTTCCTGGAGATTATTTTCGGCGGCTTTCAGTGTGATGACCACGCCGCTGGGTAGTTCAGCAGTCGAAAGTTCTTTGGTTTCGTAACCGATATAGGAGAAGACGACTTTAGCATTATTGTCTGCAAGTGTGATGCTGAATTTACCGTTATTGTCCGTCGAAACAACATTTTGGGTACCCTTTTCACGGACGTTAACCCCGGCCATAGGTTGGTTGGTGGCATCGGTGACCTGGCCCTTGACGGTGACGCTGGCCATCGCGGCTTTGAGTTTGTCTTTGAGCTGGTCGATATAAGACTCTTCTTTTTTTTTGATAACAATAGTCTTTTCTATTATCTTAAAGTCAAGTTGCTGACCTTTTAAGGCGGCAATCAGCGCATCCTCTATGGTGGCCTGTTTCAAATCCAGCGAAACAGTCACGGGTGCCAGCAATGCGCCTTCTTCGTAAAAAAGCTGGTAGCCGCTTTGTTCCTTAATGTCTTTTAGTGCTTTATCTAAAGAGACGTTCTTTTCCTTCAGGGTAATTTGCTGACTGTAAACAGCCGCACTTACCTGTGAAAGTCCTATGATCATCAGAAGGGTAGTTATTTTCATAACTCTGATCAGTTTTTGGGTTAGTCGGGTGCTATGCAGCCCCGATTTAAACAATGTGTTTAAATTCATTACTTTTGTAATTGTTGGGGTTAATACGTTTAATGCTATGTCCAATAGTTTTTATTCCCGTTCTTCTGAAGCGCGGGAAACGGGAGGCTCCGATAATCGCCGGGTAGTGTTGGAAGCACTGCCCGGTTTTTTTTGGTCTGCCCGGTAAGTTATGTAGCTATTTATCCATAAGCGTTATTGTCGTTTGTATGGGACCAACAGTTTAATTAGTAACGATAATTTTATTATTCTCGATCCGGAACTTAACGCCGGTATATTGCAATATCTCCAGGAATTTTGAAGCCGGTACATTGCGGGCAATCGTGCCGCCAAAACGTTTATCAGGCGTTCCACCTTCATAACTAATATCTACATTGTACCAACGGGCGGCTTGCCGCATAACTGCCACTATACTGGCATTATCAAATTCAAACAGCCCATTTTTCCAGGCAATAGCCGCCTCGGTATCGGCATCCGTAACGTTAATGCTCCCGTCCTTGTTCAAAACAGCCTGCTGGCCGGGTTTCAATATTTTGGTTTGCTGTGCCTGTGAAACTTTCACCGCACCACTGATCAGCGTAGTTCGGATGGCCTCTTCATCGCTATAAGCATTGATATTGAAATGGGTGCCGATATCCTCTACCAGCTGATCACCTGCTTTTACCTGGAAAGGTTGACCGCTATTATGGATCACCTCGAAATAGGCTTCGCCTGTCAGTTCCACTAAGCGTGTCTTACCCGTGAAGCTGGTGGGATAGGTGAGTGATGAACCCGAGTTGAGCCAAACCTTGCTGCCGTCAGGCAATACGAGGCTATATTGTTTTCCTTTAGGCGTTTCCAGGGTATTATAGGAAATACTGTTTTGCGGGAACGGTGTGCCACCCTGGTACACCAGTAAAC
>Ga0206859_1017_pt1 | contig 40572 bp, 36 predicted proteins | sample Alteio_BWOrgCont_47_FD_152882 | JGI IMG/M metagenome (GOLD analysis project Ga0206859, IMG submission 152882) | Enriched cells from forest soil in Barre Woods Harvard Forest LTER site, Petersham, Massachusetts, United States -... | ecosystem: Environmental > Terrestrial > Soil > Temperate forest >... | reverse complement strand
AACTTGTTATCTGCAGTTATGGTTAATGGCGCGGGGCTTACCGTGCTTACAGGCATGGACAAATTAATAGGTTGCACGGCCCGGCTACTTAATACAATATTGCCGGAATAACTGCCTACCGGGGTGGAAGACGCAAGCCTGATATACACCGTTACAGATGAAAGATTACCCTCAGCACCTATAGTTACTGTTTTACTGAAATTGGTATTGTCGCTGCTTACCTCAAAACCTTTGGGCGGGGTTATTAAAATGCCGGATCTCAACCCGGTAGCTGATATGATAAAACTTGATGATGAAGATGCTGTACCATAAACAGTATTAAGTGCAGATAGATTATTTACCGTAGTAACTATAGGTAATGGTGCCGGATTTACAGTAATGGTAAATGTTTGCGGTGTGCCATCGCACCCGCCAAAGGCAACAGCCGTTGCACCGGGATTTCCTTTAACCGGGATGGTGTTAATAATGCTATTACTTGAAGTGTTGATCACAGAAACAGTTTTTTCCCCCGAATTTGCAACATATAACTTGCTTCCGTCAGGAGTTACAGATACCCCTGCCGGATGATCACCTACCCCAATAGTTTGTACCACAGAATTATTAGTTGTGTTAATTACATAAATCTGGCTATTAACAACCCCGGTCAAAGTCGGGTAAGAGGTTGATATATAAAGCCTTTTTCCATCCGGGCTAACGGCGATCTCACCTGGCTGTTCACCAATATTCAGTTTGTCGATGGTTTCATAATTACTGGTATTGATCACATATAAAATGTTGGGAGCAGGATGCTGCAAATCATAAGGTGGTGCATTCGCTGCATACAGGAAATTGCCATCTGGGCTTACCCTTAATAAACCTGGATCAAACACTGTGGTAAGGGTGGTGGTGATCGTATTTGTTACTGTGCTGATGACATATATTTTGCCAAATTCTGTTGACATATATAGCCTGTCGCCAACAGGGCTTATGGCTAATCCCTCAGGGTTTGAAAAACCAGGCGATATTTTGGTAATAATATTACTAGTCAAGGTATTGATAACGTAAATAGTGCCGTTAACTGTAGCCAAATAAGCTATGCTGCCGTCCGGGCTTATAACAATAAATCCCCCACCTGTTATAGGATATGAATGTGAGATAGTATTTGTCGTTATATTTATTTGGGCCACATTTCCGCCCGGATGTGGTAAAGCGGTATTTACCACATACAGATCACTATAATCCGGGCTCAAAACCTCCTCACCCGGTAATGGGCCGCCCGATTTGATAGCGGTAGAAACCTTGTTGGTTATAGTATTGATGATTGCTACTTGATTTGAGTCAGGAATTGTTACGTAGGCTAATTGTGCAAGATGAGGGGTGACAGTTACTGTTGCGGTAATTGGTGTTGTACCGTTATTTACGGCAGTGAATGAAGGTACGGAGTCAGCGCCGCTTGCAGCAAGGCCTATAGAAGGTGTATCATTTACCCAGGTAAAATAGTTGCCCGTTCCGGTAAAGTAAACCGGTAATGTGGTATCGCCATTTAAAACCATTTGATCTCCCGGCTTAATTACTGTTGGCAGCGCACGGACGGTACCCGTCACCGTCACTGATTTACTGGTAACTCCTGAGGTTAGTACCACGCTGCCAGTTACAACACCCGGTCCGTTGCTGCCGGTTAGCCTGACATATAATGTAGTTGAAATAGATCCATTAGTTTGAGGTACGATGATACTACTGCTAAACCCGGTATACTCATCAAGCGATAATTCAAAGCCGGGCGATATGTTCGCGGTTATACTATTAGTTAATCCGCTTGCTGAAACTGTAAAATATTGTATCTCCTGCCCAATAGATTCCGAACCATTACATGTGGTCATGTTGCCTGCTACAAAACCTGTATTAATAACGGTCTGCGCCCATAATTTTGAGTGGCCAAATGAAAGTATGATTATGAGCGCTGCAACATGAAGATATTTCATAGATTTTGTTTCATGTTCTTTCAAAAGAAAAAAGAAATACCTAAAGTTAACTAATTCTTTTCTTCTTTTTCCAGATCACAGCAGTAAGGATCGGTAACAAATATATTTGCAGTTACCTAATCCACAACCTGTCCAGCATAAAAAACACAGCGAATACCACACTGGCAATGCCATTAGTGGTCATAAACGCGAAATTGACCCGGCTCAGGTCGTTTGGTTTAACCAGCAGGTGTTGGTAGATCAGCATCGAACAAAAGAAAGCGATACCAATATAGTAGGGTAGCCCTACATGGGTGTAAAACACCGGCATGATCACAAACAGGGCCGATAACACATGCAAAAAGCTCGACAACCGCAACGCATTCACCTTACCCAAATAAGCCGGTATGGAATGTAATTGTTCGCTTTTATCAAAGTCAATATCCTGCAGGGCATAAATAATATCAAACCCGCTCACCCAGCACAAAACCGACAGTGAAAAGAACAGGGGAGTTGCTGCAAAATGCCCCGTCACCACCAAATAAGCGCCAATCGGTGCCAATGCCAAACCCAGCCCCAAAACCAAATGGCACAAGGCCGTAAAACGTTTGGTAGCGCTATAGCCCAGCACCACCAACAATGCTACCGGCGACAAATAAAAACACAGCGGGTTAATAAACCAGGTGGTGCCGATAAATAAAAGACAATTAACAATAGTAAAAGTAAGTGCGGCATTTGGACTAATCCTGCCCGCCGGAATATCCCGCTGTTTGGTGCGCGGGTTTTTTGAATCGATATCCCTGTCCAGGTAACGGTTAAACGCCATTGCTGAATTACGCGCAAACACCATGCAAAGTACCATCATTACCAGTTTCTGCCATTCAAAAGTGTAGCTGGTGGTAGTGATCGCCAAAAAAAAGCCGATGAAGGCAAACGGCATCGCGAATATGGTATGCGTAAATGTTACTAATGAGAGATATTTTTTCATTACTATATTTTATCCTATTGTTATTGCGAGGTACGAAGCAATCGCGAACTATGCATATCCGCTATGTTTCCTTGCGATTGCTTCGTACCTCGCAATGACAATTTTAATTAATTTCTTTCTGTAAACTCCGGCACCACAAACTCCCTGTTCACACCGCCAATAAACCCCAGTATCTCATCCCTGCCCAGCATCGTTTCCGACGAGGTCACAAAATAGCCCGGTGCTTCCTCAAAGGTAGCTAATACTGCTTTTTTAAATTTAGCGATATTCTGGTCAGTTTTAATGCTCGATTGCTTGTCCGCCTTGGTAAATACCAACATAAACGACAATCCTTTTTCGCCCAGCCAATTGCAAAATTCCAAATCTATCTTTTGCGGCTCAAGGCGACTGTCAATCAGCACCATCACACATTGCAAACTCTCACGCTTATCCAAATAGGTATGAATAAACTTATCCCATTCCGACTTTTTACTTTTCGATGCCCTTGCGTAACCATAGCCCGGCAGATCGACGATATACCAGTTATCATTCACCAAAAAATGATTAATAAGTTGTGTTTTACCCGGCGTTTGCGAAGTTTTTGCCAAGCCTTTCTTTTGCACCAGCATATTGATTAGGCTCGACTTACCCACATTGCTACGCCCTATAAATGCATATTCAGGCTTTACCGGAGGGGGTAGTTTAGAAATTTGGGTATTGCTGCAAATAAACTCGGCAGATTTTACAATCATAGGGCAAAGATAGTGATTAGAGAGCAGAGATTAGAGATTAGTAAGACAACCCGGTAGGCATAGATGTATCATTTTACTGTAAGTATATTAGCTATATTCAATTAACTAATCTCTAATTGTTAAATTTGTATGTTTAAACATGTATTACTAAAGATTATATATAGAGTTTTAATAATTTGCCGTCCCTTTTAAGGGACGGTTAAGTAATAAAAAACCAATTGGCTTTAGCCCAATAAATAAACAAAAACAATGGATAATTATAAAATTCCCGCCCAAACCCGCATTGGCCACGTACATTTAAAGGTGTCAGACCTGCAAAAATCACTGGACTTTTACAGCGGATTATTAGGCTTTGATAAAATGCTAGCCTATGGCGACCAGGCCGCATTTATATCTGCCGGTGGTTATCATCATCACATAGGCTTAAATACCTGGCACAGCAAAGGCGCTCCGCATGCCCCAGAGTATGCGCCCGGCTTGTACCATACCGCGATCTTATATCCTGAAAGAAAAGATCTCGCCATTATATTACAACGCCTCATTGATGCCAAATACCCTATCACAGGCGCATCAGACCACGGCGTATCAGAAGCTATTTACCTTGATGACCCCGACGGCAACGGCGTTGAACTCTACTGGGACCGCCCGAAAGAAGACTGGCCCTTAGATAGTAACGGCAATCTTACCATGTTTACACAGCCGCTGGATATAAGAGGGTTATTGAGTTTGGCTCAATAATTTATTATTTAACTAAGCACGAAACTTACGAAGTTTTTAAAATTTCGTAAGTTTAATATCACATCATGGCAATCCTTTAATCCCTTCAATCAAGGTTCAGACAAATAACCAAAGAACCAAAATAAATCAGTGCAATCCATTAATCAGCCTAATCAGTGATTATCTTTGTCGCGCATGAACGAAACCATAACGCCCTATAATCAGCAGGAGGCCAAAAAAGCACAGGTGGCCGATATGTTCAACAACATCTCCAAAACCTATGATTTTTTGAACCACTTCCTGTCACTGGGTATCGATATCATCTGGCGCAAAAAAGCCATTAACGAGCTTAAAAAAGATAACCCTCAACTGATATTGGATGTTGCCACCGGGACAGGCGATTTCGCTTTCGAGGCATTATCCATCCTCCAACCTAAAAAAATAATAGGCGTAGATATTTCGCAGGGAATGCTGGATATCGCGCAGCAAAAAATAAATAAACGCGGCCTGGGCGATAAGTTCGAGATAAAGTTGGGCGATTCCGAAAAACTACCTTTTGAAAATAATGAATTCGATGCGGTTACCGTGGCTTATGGCGTACGTAACTTTGAGAACCTTGAAGTTGGTTTAGCAGATATTCACCGCGTGTTAAAATCCGGCGGAAAAGCTGTTGTATTGGAATTTTCCAAACCCAAAGCATTTCCTGTAAAGCAACTTTACAATGTGTACTTTACGTATATAACACCCGGCATCGGCAAATTATTTTCAAAAGATGCCCGTGCCTACAGTTATTTGCCCGAGTCGGTGGCGGCTTTCCCTGATGGTGAAGGGTTCATCGGGTTGATGCAGAAAGCAGGCTTTAAAAATACCAAATGCAGGCCTTTGGCGTTTGGTATCTGTTCCATTTACACAGGCGTTAAATGAATAAACGGTACTTAATTCTTATTCTTCTTTCGTTTTGCTGCAGCTTCGCTTTTGCACAGGAGCATGCACCCTCATGGGGCGGCGGAGCCGATCAGAAGGATTTGAGTTTTGGGTTTACCTTTGCCTATGTAAGTAATTATTTTAAGATAGACAAGAAACCCGACTGGCGCCAGCCTTTTCTTGATCCGCTGAACAATAACCAGCCGGTAACCCCGGCACTTAACAGTATCGGTTCGGCAAACTCGCCCGGTTTCGCGGTGGGTTTTTTGGCACGATACCGCATTACCGAACATTTGGAGGCCCGTTTTAGTCCCTTGTTGGTATTTGCCGGCCGCACCGCAACCTATGATTACGCAGATGAAACTTTTGATGTCACCAAAACGGTATCCAGCACAACCATTGATTTCCCGTTGTTATTAAAAATAAAGTCCGACCGTATAGATGATTACCGGGGCTATATTATTGCAGGTTTAAAAGAGTCCTATTCATTGGATGCCAACAAGCCCGATCCCCAGGATGCGTTGATCGACAAAACCTTAAAAAATGCGAGTTCCTACAGTTCCTATGAGGTGGGCCTCGGTATGGATATTTATTTCGAGTATTTTAAACTCTCGCCCGAGATAAAACTATCAAACTCATTCGGGAACGTGTTATATCCAGAGAACACGCCTTATGCAAGTCCTATCAGCAAATTGTCATTACATACGCTAATGTTTAGCCTTTGCTTCGAATAGTTCTTTTAAAAAACTAATTTCGTTGCCGTTAGTTAGCATATCATGTCTAAAATTGCATTAATTACAGGGGCGACTTCAGGAATAGGAGAGGCCACCGCCGAACTCTTCGCCCGCGAGGGATATAATTTGATACTTACCGGCCGTCGCGCTGAAAGATTGGAAAAAGTGGCCGCACGCCTCAACAAAAAATACGATGTCGAGGTCGCCACCTCGTCATTTGATGTGCGCAGCCGCGATGAAGTAGTGGAAAACCTGGATGGCCTCCCGGCAAAATGGAAAAAGGTAAATGTACTGGTCAACAACGCAGGTCTTAGCCAGGGCCTTGACCCTATCGATGAAGGTGACTATGACGATTGGGACACCATGATAGATACCAATGTTAAAGGGCTGCTATACGTAAGCAAAATAGTCGCCAACTGGATGATCAGCAACGGTCACGGCCATATCATAAACATCGGGTCTATCGCAGGCAAGGAAGTTTATCCCAATGGTAATGTATATTGCGCAAGTAAGCACGCGGTCGATGCGCTTAGCAAAGCTATGCGTATCGACCTGTTGCCGCACGGCATAAAGGTTACCGCTGTGCATCCCGGCGCTGTGGAGACAGAGTTTTCCTTAGTACGTTTTAAGGGCGATGAAAAACGTGCGAAAAAAGTGTACGAAGGTTTTGAAGCCCTTGCTGCGGTTGATATTGCCGAAACCATTTGGTTCGCGGTATCCCGCCCGGCGCATGTAAATATAAATGAACTGATCGTAATGCCCACAGCACAAGCCACGGCAGGAAATATATTCAGGAAATAAATTTGATTTGAAAATTTGAAGATGTGTTGATTTGAAGATAGAAAAACACTTATTCAAAAAATCAATAATTCAATAAATAATTTGATGTGCAGATGTGTGGATATGCAAATGTGCAAATGAAAAAATCAATAATTCAATAATTCAATAATTCAGTAAATAAAAAATGTCCCTAATCACACAAATAGACCAGGATATTAAACAAGCTATGCTGGCCAAACAAGCCGATCGTTTACGTGGCCTGCGTGCCATTAAGTCGGCATTGTTGCTTGCGCGAACAGAGAAAGGCGCTGCCGAAGAAATTACCCCCGATGCGGAGATCAAAGTATTGCAAAAGCTTGTAAAACAGCGCAAGGAATCGGCAGAAATATACCAAACCCAAAACCGGGACGACCTTTACAAGGTAGAGGTGGAAGAACTGGAAGTGATAGAGGCCTACCTGCCAAAACAAATGAGCCACGCCGAGGTTGAAACTTATTTAAAGGAATTGATAGCCCGCATAGGTGCGACATCAGTAAAAGATATGGGTAAAGTAATGGGCGCTGCCAATAAAGAACTTGCAGGTAAAGCTGATGGCCGGATGATATCGGAAGTGGTGAAGGGGTTGCTCGGGTAAGCATCAGCCAAACCCTCTCCGCTGGTTAGCTGAAGGGCTTAAAAGGTATTAAAAAAATCTCCCCTACCGGGGGAGATTTAGAGGGGGCTGTTTTTTAAATAAATAATCCTTGCAACTCAACTGCAATAACCTATTTTTATAGCACAATAATAAGGCTTTTGTACCGGTGTTGTTTTTCGGTAATACAGCGTTATTAAATATATACATTTTATGAGTTTCGTACTTAAAGAGCAGAACGGGTTTAGTTTTATTGACGAGGGGAAAGGTGAAGTGTTGCTGTTATTACATGGTTTAATGGGCGCGTTAAGCAACTGGGATGATGTGGTGAACGAATTTAAAGGGCAATACCGTGTTATTATCCCCATGCTGCCAATTTATGACTTGCCACTGCTTACCACGGGTGTTAAAACCCTAACCAAGTATGTGCATAAATTCGTTAAGTATAAAAAACTGAGGGATATGACCATTGTTGGCAACTCTTTGGGCGGGCATGTGGCGCTCATTTATGTATTGGCACATCCCCAGCTGGTTAAAGCCATGGTGCTTACAGGCAGTTCAGGGTTATACGAAAATGCTTTTGGCGGTACGTTCCCAAAAAGGGAGAGCCGTCCGTTTATAAAGGAAAAGGTAGAATTTACGTTTTATGACCCTAAAACAGCTACGGATGAATTAGTTGATGAAGTTTATAAAACTGTGAACGACCGCCATCGCGTAGTTAGGATATTGGCTATGGCACGTTCGGCCATACGCCATAACATGCAGAACGACCTGCAGGACATACATGTTCCGGTAGGCTTAATATGGGGCAGGAATGATAAAGTAACACCACCCGATGTAGCAGAAGAGTTTCACCGCTTACTGCCAAAATCAGACTTGGTGTGGATAGATAAATGCGGGCACGCGCCGATGATGGAACAGCCCGGAGAATTTAACATAGCCCTGCGGGCATTTTTACAAAAGGAAGGATTATAAATGTTTGCCATAGAACTAATATCCGATGCCATTCAACCCGTGCATACTTCTGATCCGATCCAGAAGGTGATTGACCGTATGGTGGAGTTTCGTGTCAGGCATTTGCCAATTGTAAATGACGAGCAATTTTTGGGCTTGATATCAGAGAACGACTTTTTAGGCGCCACCGATTACCAAACGTCCATAGGCGCGCTGGGCTTATCGCTGGTAAACCCTTATGTATTGGAAGAGCAGCACATTTACGATGTGATCCGCCTGTTTTATGAGCAGCAGCTAAGTGTAGTGCCTGTTCTCGATCAAAAAAAGAATTACCTGGGCCTCATCTCTATTAATGCCATGAACACTTACTTTGCCCGCCTTACCTCGGTCGATCAGCCGGGTGGTATTATCGTGTTGGAGATCAATAACAAAAACAATTCCCTTGCCCACATGGCGCAAATAGTGGAATCGGATAACGCGCAAATATTAAGTTCCTATGTTTACCAGCATCCTGATTCGACACGGATGGAAGTAACGCTGAAAATAAATAAACAGGATATATCGGCCATTTTAGCAACGTTTTTACGCTACGAGTACGGCATTAAGGCAACCTTTAACCATACAGGCGACAACGATAACTCGAGGGACAGGTACAATTCACTAATGAATTACTTGAATCTTTAATTAGTTCATTAGCTCACTGGTTCATTAGTTCATTTGTGAAAAGGCGAATATTCAGTATTGAACTATGAAGCTATCCAGCCTAAAATACCAGTGAACTATTGAACTAATGAACCAATAAACCAAAATGAGAATAGCAATATACGGCCGGCAATTTAGTTTAGAGGCGCTCCCTTACATCCAGGAGGTTTTCGACGCACTTGCACATCATGATGTGGAATTATATGTTCATCACCAGTTAAATGAATATTTGATCGATAAGGTAAACACACCGTTATACTACGTATTAAAACCCGGCGATGAGATAAAAGGCAAGATCGACGTTTTTTTTACACTGGGCGGCGATGGCACTTTGCTTGATGTGGTCAGCATTATCCGCGACAGTGGTATCCCGGTTATCGGTATAAATTTTGGCCGTTTGGGTTTTTTGGCCAGCATCAATAAAAGCGACATCGCAGCAGCCATATACGCGGTGGTCAATAATAATTTCACGCTGGATAGCCGTGAACTTATAAAAATAGAATCTGAATCTGAAGTTTTTGGCGACGATAACTTCGCGCTAAATGATATTACCATTCACAAGCGCGATGATGCCGCGATGATCATCACCCGCGTTTACCTGAATGATGAGTTCCTGAACGCTTATTGGGGCGATGGTATTATCATATCTACAGCTACCGGTTCTACCGCGTATTCGCTAAGCTGCGGCGGCCCGATCATCTTCCCGGAGTCGAACAGCATCGTACTTACACCCGTATCACCGCATAACTTAAATGTTCGCCCTATCGTATTACCCGATAGCTGCACATTGTCGTTCGAAGTGGAGAGCCGGAGCAACAACTATTTGGTGTCCTGCGATTCAAGGACCGCTACCATCGACAAGCCGCTGCGTTTTTACGTTCGTAAGGCTGGTTTTCGCTTAAATCTCATCCGTTTAAATAATGAAAGCTACTTATCAACGTTAAGGAACAAGTTATTGTGGGGGCTTGATGCCCGCAACTATTAAATTTGCTTAATGCCGAAATTTGCTGCTACTATACTCCTTATTTTTATTTCGTTCAGTTTACAGGCTCAAACCTGGGAGGTTGGCCTGGGTGGCGGCGGCTCCGGTTACATGGGCGATCTTAACCAATACAACCCCTTAAAAATTAGCGGTTATGCCGCCAGTGTTTTTGTAAAGCGTAATTTTAACAGGTACGTTTCAGCACGATTATCCTACACAAGGGGACTGATACAAGGTGCCGACAGCACCTCATCAAATGCGCAGTTTCGCCAGCGTAACCTGAGTTTCAAAACACCATTAAGCGAATTTAACCTAATAGGGGAGTTCAATTTCATGAATTACCTCGCAGGGATTAGCAATAATCGTTATACGCCTTTTGTTTTTCTCGGGATCAGTACCGTAGCATACAATCCTGAGGCAACTTACGACGGCCATACTTATGACCTGCGGCCATTGAGAACAGAAGGAGAGAAAGAATATCCCGGCAGCGCCATTGCCATACCTTATGGCGTAGGTATTAAATATAATTTTACAGGTTCATGGAACCTCATCGCCGATCTTGGTTATCGACAGCCCAATACCGATTATTTGGATGACGTTGCCGGGTATTACCCCAATCCGTCCAAACTGCCGAATAACCTGTCGCGCATATTATCTGATCGCTCGGGCGAAAAAACAGGCATATACATCGGCACCCCCGGCACCCAGCGTGGCGATCTCCGCGACCATGATACCTATTTATTCCTGCAGGTAAGTATTTCCTACACTTTCCTAACCTCCAAATGCTATTTTGAGCAGTAATTTTTTTAATTCGGGAGGCACTGTATTTTGTGAATTCGTATTATACTATGATATAACACTAACAAAGGCCCACAACATGACTACCTTTTCTAAAATGAACATGGTTTACATAGGGTTTACACTTTTCAGCTTTTTTAAAGTTAAACAATTGATAATCAAATAATTAATAAAAATCATGGTTTACATTAAAACAGATAGCCTTCTTCAATCTTCCGAACAAGCCATGATGTTATCACAGAAGAATATATGACAATGTAAATAAAATGCAACAATGCTGCAATAATAAATTAAAGCAAGCGTTATCATATCAAAGCGTCAAATCTGACCTCTTGTCGCTCATTTCCGGTTTCTTAACCTTAAACTTTTCTTGTCATGGCAGAATTAATTTCTTCTTCCGGAAAACCAGGCAGCAGCCATTTAGGCAAAATGCCTGTTCGTGTTGATCTTACTGCAATGGTCGATCTCGCGTTTTTGCTCATTACCTTTTTTATTTTAACCACCACGCTCCAAAAACCAAGGATTTTGCCGCTGGTTACGCCGCCGCCGGGGCCAGGCGGACCGGTAGCAGCATCAAGCACCATGACGGTTTGCCTCGGTAAAAATAACCAGGCAATATGTTATGTGGGCATGGCCGAAAAGCCGCTAACATTACCTAAACTGATTAATTACGATAAAGGGTTAACTAATATGATTATACAAACCAACAAGCAAATTTCTGCTTCGGGCAAAATGATGTTTGTAATTATTAAACCTTCGGATCACTCCATTTATAAAAACCTGGTGGCAACACTTGATGCCATGAACGTTAATGGCGTACAATCCTATGCCATTGTCCAAATAGCACCCAAAGACGTTGAGATGTTAAAGCAAAGGGGTATTTATTGATGATTGGTGAGCGGTTGATTAAGTTGATTGTGTGAGTAGTTTTTATTGAAACCACTTAACTAAAGCAACTTAATCAACCAATCACCAACTTACAACCACTTAACAAATCAACACAATCAACCACTCACTAACTGCAAAGCAAAATCTTTTCCCACGCATACTAAAAAAAGCGCAATTAAGTTTTACCTTTGTCCCCTGAAAAAATTAGCAGGCATGGTTTTTTAAAGCCGGCTTAAGGGGCGCTTATTTAACAAATATTAACGCCCGGCATTAGTATTTAAGTTATAATTTTGACCAGTTTTAATAAAAGCTGGTATTTGTAAGCTTAATACAGCTTTTATTTATCGGCATAAAATGGGATATAAGGACCAGATTGATTTGTTAAAACTACCCCGGCACATAGCTATCATTATGGATGGTAACGGGCGCTGGGCTAAAGGCAAAGGCAAATTAAGGATATTTGGCCACCATAATGGTGTACTTTCGGTTCGTGATGTGGTTGAGGGGAGCTGCGATGTGGGGTTAAAATATTTAACACTTTACACTTTCTCATCTGAAAACTGGAACCGCCCCAAGCTTGAAGTAATGGCTATTATGGAGTTGATGGTAAGCACTATTCATAAAGAGATAGCCAACTTTATGAAAAAAAATGTTCGCCTTAATGCCATTGGCGACCTGGCTATGCTGCCCGAGAGGGCACACAAGGAGTTAAAAAATGCCATTGAAACAACGGCAGGTAACACCGGACTTACACTTACCCTGGCCCTGAGTTATAGCTCGAGGCGCGAAATTGTAAGCGCGGCAAAAGAGATAGCCATTAAAGTACAAAAAGGCGAATTGGAGATTGAAGATATTAATGAAGAAGTATTTGAAAATAATTTATACACTGGCAATATGCCCGACCCTGAATTATTGATACGTACCAGCGGCGAGCACCGGATAAGCAATTATTTGTTGTGGCAAATTGCCTACGCCGAACTCTATTTTACAACAAAGTTATGGCCCGATTTCCGAAAGGAAGACTTATTTGAAGCCATAGCAGACTACCAGAAACGCGAACGTCGTTTCGGCCTGATCAGTGAACAGGTTAATTAAATTTTTGTGTTTAACACTTTTTAACAACTGTATAAATTATTTTAGCCACTTTAACATTCGGATGAATAAATTTCTCTTTGCTATACTTTTCTCTGTCGTGAGTACCGCTGCCCTGGCACAGGTTTCTAATCAAAGGCAGTCGTTGCTAAAATCTTCGATACCGGTTGATAGTTTAAGTTACCTTAATCCTAAAGATTATATTATTGGTGGCATTAGTGTTACAGGTACTAAAAACCTGGATAAGGATGTTTTGATCACCATATCAAAATTAACCAAGGGCGATAAGATCAACCTTCCCGGCGAAGCGAATGCCGCAGTGATAAAGGCATTGTATGAGCAGCACCTTTTTGATGATGTACAATTAAACATCACCAGGATCGATCTTGATACCATCTACCTTGAAATTGCGGTTCACGAATTACCGCGTTTATCAAAATTTCATATTACAGGCTTGCGCAAGGGTGAGATTGACGATGTGCAGAAACTGTTGAGCGATAAAAGCATGAAGATAGTGAACCAGAATTTGTTAAGCACAACATCTGCCATTATCATCAAGCATTTTAACGAAAAGGGCTTTTTAAATACTACTGTAAATATCAAGGAAAGGAAAGACCCGGGAGATGCCAACAGTATAATCCTGGATGTAGCTGTAGATAAAAAGACCAAAGTAATGATCAACAGCGTTACTTTTGAAGGTAATAAGGTGTTTACAGAAAAGCAGCTTCGCCATTATTTAAGTAAAACACGCGAACGCAAATTCTATAACATATTCGGCTCTAAAAAATTCAAAGAGGATAAATACGAGGACGATAAGCAGAACGTAGTAGATAAAATGCAGGAGAAGGGTTATCGCGATGCTGAAATTGTAAGCGATACGGTGACCAAACATGATGCTGAAACAGTGGATGTTCATATAAAGATACATGAAGGCCCAAAATATTACTTTGGTAAGATCACCTGGTCGGGCAACGCAAAATACTCTACTGAATTTTTGAACCGGGTATTGAAAATAAAGCAGGGCGATGTTTTCAGCGAAGATAACCTGACCAAACGCTTAAGCGGCCCTACACCAAACAGCGATGATGTTTCATCTTTATATTTAAATGATGGTTATTTAACTTATAATACCGAAGCCGTACAAACCAATATTCACAACGATACTGTTGATATGGATATGCGGGTATATGAAGGGCCTCAGTACACCATTAACCGCGTTATTTTAAAGGGTAACGATGTAACCAACGATAAGGTGGTTATGCGCGAAATACGTACTAAACCGGGGCAGAAATTTAATAAGGACCTGCTGATACGCAGTACCCGTGAAATTTCGCAGTTGGGTAACTTCGACGAACAAAAAACCGAGCCAAAACCTACGAACATCAATCCGCAGGATGGAACAGTGGATATCATCTTCAACGTAGTTGAAAAACCATCAGACCAGATCGAGCTTTCAGGTGGTTTCGGTGGTGGGCAGTTAGTAGGTACATTGGGCTTAACCTTCAACAACTTCTCTATCCGTAATATATTCAATTTTAAAGACTATAAACCGCTGCCAAAAGGCGATGGTGAAAAGTTGAGTATAAGGGGACAGTCGAGCGGCAGAACATATACCAACTATTCGCTTACCTTCTCCGAACCATGGCTGGGTGGTAAAAAACCCATTTATTTTGCAGTATCTGCCTATACACAAAGCAGTTCAACAGGCCAATATTATCCAACTACCAGTCCCGATTACAATAACCTGCGTATTAACGGTGTTGGTATTACATTAGGTAAGCGTTTAAACTGGCCCGATAACTATTTCCAGTTAAATTATTCATTAAACGTGGATCACTATAACCTGGATAATTACACCGGTTATATATTTGAAAATGGCATTTCGTGGAATATAAAATTAACGCAGGAACTTAGCCGTAACTCGCTTGATGCACCTATTTTCCCTACATCCGGTTCAAACATTAAATTTACAGCACAGGCTACACCGCCATATTCACTATTTAACAATATTGATTATGCGATTGCAACACCTCAAGAGGAATATCATTTTGTGGAGTACTATAAAATGAAATTCGATGCGCAGTGGTTCACCAGGCTCGTGGGTAAATTTGTATTGATGTCACAAGTTCGTTTTGGTTTCCTTGGCGAATACAGTTCAAGGGTTCCTGCTTCGCCGTTTGAGCGTTTCAAACTGGGTGGCGACGGTATGCAGAGTTACGAGTTTTTACAGGGTAGTGATATCGTTGGCCTGCGAGGTTATCAAAACTTCTCTATATTGCCGGCCGGAACAACGGCTGACGGTACAACAGTTGATAATAATGTTGGTAGCCCTATCTACAGTAAATATACACTTGAGATTCGTCATCCTATTATCGCGAGCGAATCAGCAACTATATTTATGCTGGCTTTTGCTGAAGGTGGAAACGTTTGGCATAGTTTTGCTGATTATGATCCATTCCAGGTTAAACGTTCAGTGGGTATTGGCGCACGTGTATTTTTACCTATTTTCGGTTTGCTTGGGCTTGATTATGGTTATGGATTCGATCCTGTACCGGGTATTCCCGATGCTAACAAAGGACAATTTAGTTTTTCAATTTCTCAGAGTTTAAATGGCGGATTTAATTAAATTTGCACAGTTTATATGAGAAAAGTAATTTTAGTATTCCTTTTTACGTTTACTGCATTTACAGGGGCATTCGCGCAGCGTTTTGGTTTTGTCGACTCAGAGTATATCCTGAAACACATACCCGATTACAATTCTGTTCAAAAGCAATTGAATGCCTTGTCTGACGAATGGCAAAAGGATGTGGACAATAAATTTCTCGAGGTAGACCGGCTATACAAGGCATACCAGGCTGATGAGGTTTTACTCACGCCCGATATGAAAAAACGCCGCCAGGACGAGATAGCATTAAAGGAAAAAGAAGCAAAGGATTTTCAGCGCTTAAAATTTGGCCCTGAAGGTGAGCTTACACAACGCAGCAATGCGTTAATTAAACCCATACAGGACCGCATAGCTAAGGCTGTTCAGGCAGTTGCCGAGGCCGATGATCTGGACATGATCTTTGATAAAAACAGCGAGGTGATCATGTTGTATGCCAACCCGCGCTATGATAAAAGCGCCGAGGTAATAACCAAGCTTGGCCTTAAGCCATAAGCATTTGTAAAATAAATTATTTATATATATTCGCACTTTATTAAACACAGAACAAAACAATGAAAAAATTATTTAAAGTTGCTTTAGTTGCAATAGGCATGTTATTATTTGTAGGCAACTTTGCAAAGGCACAAACCAAAATTGGTTACATTAACACCAACGCGTTAATGGATCTGCTTCCTGAAATGAAAACCCTGAGAACACAAATGGAAGCATACCAGAAAACATTTTCAGATCAGTTAGCTACCATGAGCAGTGAATATCAAACTAAAGGTCAAAAATACGAAGCTTCACAAGCGACCATGACTGATGCTGCACGTACGGCTGCACAGTCAGAATTACAGGACATGCAACAACGTATCACAACATATCATGATAATGCGCAAAAGCAAATTGAAGCAAAAAGCAACGAGCTTTTAAAACCGCTTACCGATAAGGTTCGGTCTGCTATCACAGCTGTTGCTGCCGAAAAAGGTTATGCTTATGTATTGGATTCATCACAAATTGAATTGATCGTATCACCTGCCGGTGACGACCTGTTGGTGCCTGTAAAAGCCAAATTGGGTATTCAATAATAATCTCATTCAAAAAACATTTTACTTAAAGCGTCCCGTATTTACGGAACGCTTTTTTTATTTTTGTTAAGTGTTACAAAATAAACCTATAGGTATTTTTGATTCGGGCTATGGCGGCTTAACCGTATTCCGTTCAATATTCGAGCAATTGCCGCAATATGACTATGTGTATTTAGGCGATACTGCCCGTGCCCCGTATGGCAACCGTTCATTCAGCGCCATACATCAATATACCTGGGAGTGCGTACAGCAAATGTTTAAAATGGGTTGCCCGCTGGTGATACTGGCTTGCAATACCGCATCGGCCAAGGCGCTGCGTACCATACAGCAGCAGGATTTGAAAAATGAAGATCCCGCAAAACGCGTTTTAGGCGTTATCCGCCCAACAGCTGAAGTTATAGGCAACTATTCCCAAACCAAAGAGATAGGCGTGCTGGGCACAAAGGGAACCGTGCAATCGGGTTCATATTTGATAGAGATCGGACATTTCTTTCCTGAGCTTAGTGTTTACCAGCAGGCCTGCCCGCTTTGGGTTCCGCTGATAGAGAATGGTGAATACGACAAACCTGGCGCCGATTATTTTGTAAAGGAATATCTCGGCCAGATACTGTCACAATCACCCAATATCGATACCTTATTACTCGCTTGTACCCATTACCCGCTATTGCAGGATAAAATAAATTCATACCTGCCAAATAACATCAAAACGGTATCGCAAGGTGATATCGTAGCCAAAAGCCTGGCAGACTACCTGCAGCGCCACACTGCAATGGAGCAAAGCCTCACCAAAAACGGTACGCAGCAATTTTTTACCACAACAGACGATACCGCCGATTTCGATCACCACGCCACGTTATTTTTTGGCGCACCGGTCGAGTCGAAGTTTGTTTCGATGAAAGGATAAAGATTTTTCCTTCGCCTGACCTAAATCATAGGAAATGGGTTAAACATTAATACCATTGTATCTTCAGTAAAATATTTGCCATTCCATTTAATCGCATTAAATTCAGTACTAAAGGTTCTAAAGCCGAATTTTTCATAAAGTGCTTTTGCCCGGTCATTATTATTTACCACGGTTAAATTTATTTGTTCTATGTCGGCCAAATTACTTACACGTTTTAATAAGTCTTCTATAAGTTTATTGCCAATGCCTTTGCCCCTATATTCTTCGGCAACATACATGCGAAATAATAATCCTTTATGGCGGAGTTTCTCCCGGTCATACCCATCCCGTGCAAAACTAACTACACCTGCCAGTTTATTATCGCAATAAGCCCCAAGTGTAAAGCTATCGGCCCGGTCTTTTGTTGGAAATGGCGCATGCATGTCATCATTTACAGACAGCCTAAAGCTATCTGCATCGGCTGTAAGCCCTACGCTTAAGAATTTTTTATATACATCGGTTTGATCAGACGGTATTTCGACTATTGTACAATTCATTCTCCCCAATAATAACAAATTCTAAAAATATTTTGCCATAAATACTTTTAATATTAAAAAACAATAAAAGCAACGTCGATTTAAAAGATCACGCCACCCAATTCTTTGGCGCGCCGGTACAATCGCAATTTGTTTTAGTAACAGAAGCCCCTCCCAACTCTCCCCGGTAGGGAGGGCTTAAAAGTGTTTTTCAAAAAGTCTCCCCTGCCGGGGGAGATTTAGAGGGGGCTTTCTGACAAAACACTGTCACCACTTTATTCAGAAATTTTCCCGTAATTTGAAACGTACCGGTTACTCAGTCCGGCATCGGTGTTAATCATACTAATATCTGTGTAATCATAAATTGAACACTTACCTTACATATTTCGCTATAGCCATTGGCCTGTTTGCTTTTTCAGCGGTATTTGCGCTATTCGGTGTATATGCTGAGAGAAAAGTGTCTGCATTTATACAAGACCGCCTTGGCCCAACCGAAACTGGCAAATTTGGGCTGCTTCAAACCCTCGCCGACGGCATAAAACTCGTTCAAAAAGAACTGATCATCCCCGCCGCTGCCGATAAAATCTTATTTATGATGGCGCCTGCTATTATTTTCATAGCGGTTTACATGGGCTTTGCGGCGCTACCCTGGGGGCCGGGACTGGTACCCAGCAGCTTGAATTTAGGCTTGTATTATATCTTCGCTATCATATCCATCGAAACCTTAGGCATATTAATGGCCGGTTGGGGTTCCAATAATAAATATTCTATATTAGGCGCCATGCGCTCTGTGGCGCAGATCATATCGTACGAGATACCTGCCGGTTTTGCGATTATATCGGTGGTGATGATCGCACAATCATTAAACTTACAGATCATCGCCGCACAGCAGGGTATATTATCAACTGAGGTCACAAAGTTTTTAGGTTTTTGGAATGTTTCAAAAATAGGAGGCATATTCGCGTGGAACATTTTCCGTGCGCCGCATTTGCTCATTGCTTTTGCAATATATTTTATAGCCTCGCTGGCAGAAAGTAACCGGGCACCATTTGATATCCCCGAGGCAGAATCAGAATTGGTTGCGGGTTTTCATACTGAATTTACAGGCATGCGTTTCGCGTTCGTATTTTTCTCGGAATATTCCATGATGTTTTTGGTATCGATGATCAGTGTAATACTATTCTTAGGGGCATGGAATACGCCGCTGCCCAATATAGGCGCGGTAGCTTTAGCCACATGGACAACAGGCACCGCATGGGGAATAATTTGGGTATTGCTAAAAACGCTGGCACTAATAGGCATACAAATGTGGATACGCTGGACATTACCCCGCCTGCGCGTCGATCAACTCATGAATTTATGCTGGAAAGTATTAACACCATTGGCATTTGCATGTATGCTAATATCGGGTATTTGGAGGTTGTGGTTGATGTAATAAAAAAGATTTATCATCCTGAGCGATAGCGAAGGATCTATTATACGAGCGTACGGTAAACGAAATGCTTTTGGAGAACGCGGATAGATGCTTCGCCCTCAGCATGACAAAATAAAAATCAAAAAAGTCTCCCCTACCGGGGGAGATTTAGAGGGGGCTTAATGACTAACAAAGTAATAAACGGGTTTACAAGTGCATGGAAAGGTCTCAGCCTTACTGTGTCGCACCTCTTTGCCTCAAACGCGAAAAGAAAAGTGATCTCCGCAAGTGATAACAATTACTTTAAGCAGCTCGAAGGCACCAACACCATCCAGTATCCCAAGCAATCATTACCGGTCCCAGAAGTGGGCCGTTACCAGTTGGATGTGGAAATGGACGATTGCATCGTGTGCGACCTCTGTGCCAAGATCTGCCCCGTTAATTGTATCGACATAGAGGCCATAAAAGCTACGGAAGCTATCGGCCAAACATCCGACGGTACCACCAAACGCTTATATGCTGCCAAATTCGATATTGACATGGCCAAATGCATGTACTGCGGCCTGTGTACCATCGTTTGCCCAACCGAATGTATTGTAATGACCAACCAGTACGATAAAACCGTATTTGAGCTAAGTGATCTTACCTACCAGTTCTCAGATATGACACCGGAAGAGGCCGCCGAAAAACGCGCTTTGTTAGACAAACAATTAGCCGAGAGGCAAGCCGCTAAGGAAGCCGCGATGAAAAATAAACCCGGACAAACAGGGGAGGGAACCGTATGAGCATGGTGCAAATATTTTTTTATGTCATGAGTTTTATTACCATCGCATCTGCATTATTGGTGGCAACCGGCAAAAATTTGGTGCGCTCGGTTTTTTTGTTTTTCATTACGCTTTTTGGTTTAGCCGGGTTATATGTTTTGGCTTTGGCAGATTTTGTGGCCATTACGCAGGTAGTGATTTATGTAGGCGGCATATTAGTGTTGATATTATTCGCTTTCATGCTATCGGGCAAAGAAACGCTTGGCGCTTTGCAGCAACAGCAAAAACAATTCATAAGCGCCAATAAGATCGCCTCCTTTTTTCTTGCGGCATTATTCTTTGTAGTATTGGTAAATATGTTACTAAAAGTTAACGCGGATAAGCTCCCCTGGGTATTACATTCCCCAACTATCAACAATGTCATAAAACCTACCGCAAACATGACGGAGAACATCGGCGTAAATTTAATGACCCAATACTTGCTGCCTTTTGAAGCATTGTCGATATTATTAATGATGGCGCTTATTGGTGCCGCGCACTTGTCACGAAAGGAGCCGCAGCCATGATCTCTTTAACTGATTTCTTACTCGTAAGCGCCGCTTTATTCTGTACCGGCCTGTATATGGTGGTGTCAAAAAATAACGCCATACAAATACTCATCGGCATCGAACTGATGCTCAACGCCGCGATTTTAAACCTTGTCGCATTCAGTAAGTACGACCGCTTTAACAATGGCGGCCAGCTATTTGCGCTGTTTGGCATAGTATTGGCAGCCGCTACTACAGCGGTAACTCTTGCAATTATATTAAATGTTTACCGCAGGTATAAAACCATCGACCCCAATAAAGTCGACAAGCTGCGTGACTAAACATGAAAAAAATATTGCTACTTCTACTCATATTCAGTGCTTTTAAAGGATATGCACAAACTTCAACCATCAGCCACGACCTTGCCGAAAGTATAAAGCTGACAAGGGTTCCGGATGGTTATAAGCCATTGGTAATGGTTGATGGCGAGCCTTATTATGGGGATCTGAAATCATTTAAGGCATCTTCAATAGAATCTGTCCGCATACTGGATTCCGTTACTTCGCATGCCGTTTGGCAGGGCCAGGGTGTCCATGGCGCTATTGATATTCAAACCAAAGATCACAGGATCAATGAATGTAAAAATAAATTAGCCGAACTTGGCAAGGGTTTCCGTAGATTTGTGAGCACGCACCAGGGGGATGAGAGCATTACCTATCGCCTTAACGGCCATATTTTAACCGGCGACAAATTTGCGATCGCGAGACAGCTATATGCTATTCCGGACGATCATATTAAATGGGTTTTAACGGCATTGGATACTACGGCATATGGGGAGGGTGCTATAGTTTCAGTTAGAACAAAGAAATGATTCTGTTTATATAAAGGGAGTGAATGAAAATATATATAATTATCTTTTGTTTATTCCTGTCTGTACATGCTTATTCTCAAAGCGGAACAGTTAAAGATACATCTAAACTTTTGATTAGGGATGCATCAGTACCTCCTACAAAATCTCTGGTTATTTTGGACGATACTATCTATGTCGGCAGTTTGGATAGTATTGATTTAAATTCAATAGTGAAAGTTGATATCTTGCACGGAATTAATGCTACTGCACTTTACGGCTCGCGGGCAGAACAAGGTGTGATAATAATAACTACTAAAAACCATACACAGTCTATTCCCAAAAAAGTATCCGAAACGTCAATTCATTCTTTTCAAGAAAGATCATTGGCTTATTTAATTAAGGATGAGCCGTTATATGTAATTGATGACAAATATCTCAATGAAATTCCTAAAGATATTGATCCGGTAAACATTCTCACTCTTGATGTATTGAAAGATAATACTGCAATTGCCAAATATGGTGATAAAGCTAAAAACGGCGCAGTAATTATTATTACAAAAACGTATGCAATTGCTTCTTATCAAAAAAAGTTTTCCGGGTTTTCAAAGCGATATGTAAATTATCTTCGGGAAAATAAAAATAATGATTCTTATTGCATTTATGTTTTAGACGGAGTGCCAGTAGTAGGAAAATCTTATGAGGTTATCAAGAAATTATTTGAATTGTCTTCAAACAAAATTAAATCTGTGGATTGCATGGAAAACCCATATTTGAATGGGAATAATAATAAAGAGATTGTCGCAATTGTAACTAAGAAAAATTGAAATTTAATCTGCCATATCAAGACCCAACTATCACTTACTACGCCCTTGCGGCAGTGTTATTGCCTTTACTTGCTTTTCTGATTAATTGCTGCCTTCCCGGTAAAACCAACAAAGCAAGCGGTCTCATAGCTACGCTGGCTATATTGTTGAGTACCTTATTATCAGGCTTTGTATTTTCAAGAATATGGAACCATGACGCAATACACGCCCGTACCCTATGGTTCACTATTGGCGATACCAAACTTTATGCAGGCGTTTTGTTGAATAACCTTTCGGCGTTGATGCTGCTTTTGGTAAGCTTGATTGCCTTACCTGTACATATCTATTCCACCGCGTACATGAAGCACGACGCTAATTACAAGCGTTATTTTACGTATCTCAGCTTCTTTTGTTTCAGCATGCTGGCGTTGGTTGTGGCCGATAACCTGTTCCTGCTCTATGGCTTTTGGGAACTGGTAGGTTTTTCATCTTATTTGCTTATAGGTTTTTGGTTCACCAAAGAAAAAACCATTCAAGCCAATAAAAAAGCCTTTATCATTAACCGCATCGGCGATATTGGTTTACTGGTAGCTATCATCATTTTATTTAACCAATACCATACGGCGGATATAGCTCAATTATTTGGCGGCAATACTTCAATACAAGTTCCGGCAATGTGGCAGTATGTAGCCTGCGGAGGAGTATTCTTAGCTGTAGCTGCAAAATCGGCCCAGTTTCCGCTGCATACCTGGCTGCCCGATGCCATGGAAGGCCCGACATCCATATCTGCCCTCATTCATGCAGCTACTATGGTGGCTGCAGGCGTGTTTTTATTAGGCAGGGTATATCCAATGTTTACAAGTGATGAACTAACCATCCTCGCTATTATCGGCTGTTTTACGGCATTTATGGCAGCCACAATTGCCCTCACCCAAAACGACCTGAAACGCATCCTCGCTTATTCCACCATATCCCAATTGGGCTTCATGATCATGGCGATGGGCATAGGCGCTTATGCCTCATCACTGTTCCATCTGGTAACGCACGCGTTCTTTAAATGCCTGTTGTTTTTGGTAGCGGGTATCGTAATCCACCAAATGCAGCATATCAAAGAGGAAAACAACCTGGATATCGACCCGCAAAATATATTGCACATGGGCGGTCTGCAAAAAAAAATGCCGCTCACTTTTATCACTGCGGTTATCGCTTCATTGGCATTAATTGGTATCCCGTTGACATCAGGCTATCTCTCTAAAGACGGTATCCTCATCCAGGCCTTTGAATGGTCCGATGGCAAAAGTTGGGTTTATAGGTTGGTACCGATAGGGGCTATTTTAGCAAGCCTATTGACCGCGTTTTATATCGGGCGAATGATGGTAAAAGTATTCTTTGGTGAATTCAGACTACTGAAAGCCAATCCGCATATTAAAATTCATTTCGGAGATGGCGGCTGGCAATACCATGTGCCGTTGGTGTTTTTGGCGATATGCAGCTTGTTCCCTATATTTTCTTTAAACCCGGTATTGTACGAACAAGCCTGGCTGCTCAACGGCTTTCCGTTAATGAACCAATTGGAGCGTATCGATATTTATCACACCATCATACCCATAGGGGCCAATATTTTAAACATATTCGTGCTTTACGCCGCGTATTATATTTATGTAAAACGCAATAGTTTCGTGTTCGACCAGAAGGGTTTCTTGTTTCGTTTATCATATCACGAGTGGTACATCGATAAGATTTATGGCGCGGTCATTGTAAAACCTGTACTCGCCTTAAGCAAAGGCGTATCCTGGTTTGATAAATATATCATCGATGGCCTCATTAACCTGCTGAAAAACATTGTGCTTATCCTGTCAAAGATCACCGCCTGGACAGATAAGTATATCATCGACGGCCTGTTGCATTTATTAACCGGCATTGTACAACAGATCGGCAACTTTGCACGTAATTTTCAAAGCGGAAAGATCCAATATTACCTGTTCAGCATGCTGGCTATTATCTTAGCGCTGTTTATATTAAAAACTTTCATTTAGATTTGGTGATGAGATATAATACAAAAACGTATTTAAACGAAATCCAAATTCCCCTCTTGAGAGGGGGCGCGCAGGGCAGTGCGGCCGCAGGGGTGTATTTATACGATATGAAGGATTTGACTGTAGTTATCCGCCATAAAAGCCTAACCTCTGATCTCCAATCTCTAATCTCTAACCCACAATGCTAACCCTGCTCATATCCTTACCTATCCTGTTTGGATTTATCATCGTGCTGCTGCCGTCATCCATGCGCGCAAGTTATAAATACATTACACTGCTGGCTACGCTGCTACAGTTGGGGATAAGCATATGGCTGTACCTCAATTTCAAAACAGGTGCGGGTTTTGCAGGGATAGATCATGAGGCGCAGTTCCAGTTTATGCAAAAAGTACCCTGGATAAACCTTAACCTCGGCAGTATGGGCACCATGCAGGCCGATTATTTTGTAGGAATTGACGGTATATCCATCATGATGCTGGTCATGACCTCGCTGGTGATGGTCATAGCTGCTTTGTCTTCATGGGAGATCAAAAGTAACCTCAAAGGCTTTTTCGCGCTGTTTTTATTGCTGGATATGGCCCTTATCGGCGTATTCTGCTCGCTCGATTTCTTCCTGTTCTACATATTTTATGAGCTGATGCTGCTACCGCTATACTTCCTCATCGGGATGTGGGGCGGAGCAAGGCGTGAGTATGCCGCTATCAAGTTCTTTCTCTACACGCTATTCGGTTCGGTATTCATGCTATTGGTGATGATCGGCTTGTACTTGTCAGTAAAAGACCCTGCCACCGGCAATCACACCTTCAACATGATCGCCATGATGAACCCGGCGAACTATAGTACGGGTTCGATATTCTCTGTACTTAGTCATCAAACTATATTCGGGTTCCCGGCACGTACGGTTGGGTTTATCGTTTTATTTGTCGCTTTCGCCATAAAAGTGCCGGTAGTACCCTTACACACCTGGCTGCCGGATGCCCATGTAGAAGCGCCGACCCCGGTATCCATTGTCCTTGCCGGTATATTGCTGAAAGTAGGGGGGTACGGTATTATCCGTATTTGCATCGGTATTTTTCCTGAGGTCGCCGTTTCAGGTGCCTGGTGGATAGGTTTGTTAGGTATCATATCCATCATCTATGGAGCATTAAACGCCCTGGCCCAGCGCGATTTTAAACGCATCATCGCTTATTCGTCCGTTTCGCAAATGGGTTTTGTGCTGCTGGGTATCGCTTCTCAAACGCCGGAGGGTATTAGCGGCGCAGTGTTCCAAATGGTGAGTCACGGCTTTTTGTCCGCGATGCTGTTCTTCCTTGTGGGTGTAGTTTACAATCGCGTTCACGACCGTGATATCTACAATTTCCGTGGACTCGGGACCCTGATGCCAAAATATACTGTATTTATTATGATCGCCTTTTTTGCTTCATTAGGCTTGCCGGGATTTTCCGCCTTTATAGCCGAAGCATTTTCATTAACAGGTGCGTTTAAGTCTTTATCATTTAATGGCCTGCTCCCGCACTGGATGGCCATAGTTGGTGCTATAGGCATACTGCTAAGTGCCTGCTATTTCCTGTGGACATTACAACGGATGTTCTTTGGCTCCATCTCCCTCAAAGGCGGCGAAATATGGCGGGCCGCCATGGCCGACCTCAACACCCGCGAGATTATCGCGCTGGTTCCGTTGGCGGTTGCCGTACTGGCTATCGGGTTAATGCCATCATTGGTATTTGATAAGATCAATGATTCAGTTTTGGAATTGGTGAATTTTACCAAAAATATTATCCGTTAAAATGCACGAGCTCATTCCCTACATACCACAATTTCTTACAAATGCATTAAAAAGCATACCACTGTTTATGCCCGAAGTTTACCTGTCGGTGTTATTTATAGTGGTATTGCTTACTGACCTCATCTTCCGCAGAAATTCACAGGTGCTTTGTAAGATCATTGCCTGTGTAGGGATAGTATTTGTTATGGTGATGGATATTAACCAGCCTTTACTGCTGATCAACAGCGGGCAGCCTAACGGTATATTCCTGTTCAATAATATGCTATTGCTTACCCGCAGCGCCGTTAGTTTTAAGTTTGTGATAGATGTGCTGGCATTTATCCTGTTCTTGTATTTCGATTGGGACCGCCGTTTGCGGGCACATAAGAAAGGGCTGTCTGATATGTACACCATCGTCATAGCGTCGGTTTTAGGGCTGCATTTAATGACAATGGCTTCCAACCTGCTGTTAGTGTACGTCTCTATTGAAATGGTTTCTATAGCATCATACCTGTTGGTGGCCTACCGTTCCGAAAGTTCTTCAAGCGCCGAAGCCGGATTGAAATACGCCTTGTTTGGCGCGTCTGCATCGGCAGTAATGCTGTATGGCATCTCACTTATTTATGCTTATACCGGCTCTTTAAATTTGTATGGCGGTAACCTCGTGCCGGGGCTTGCACAGGTAAATAGCATAGCCGCGTCATTCGCGCTGGTGTTGGTATTTTTGGGTATAGGTTTCAAACTTTCTTTTGTGCCGATGCATTTTTGGGTGCCCGATGTTTATGAAGGCGCTTCGACACCCATAACCGCGTATCTTTCCACCTTACCAAAGATCGCAGGCTTTGCATTGCTGTCGAACTTTTTGCCGCCATTCATCTTCTTCGCCAACTGGCATGCTTTTGATTTCAGGTTATTCTTATCCATAATCGGCATCGCCACCATGATCGCCGGAAACTTTGCCGCCGTATTGCAAAAAAATGTAAAGCGTATGCTGGCCTATTCGAGCGTAGGGCACACCGGCTTCGCGTTAATGGCGATAGTGACATTTAATGTGCAGGGGATATCAGCGCTCGCCTATTATCTGTTGGTTTATGGCATTGCCAACATTGCGGCGCTGGCGCTGGCAAGTTATTTCACCAACCTAACAGGTGCCGAAACACTGGACGATTACAAAGGTCTCGGTGTAAAATATCCTGTGGCATCCGTTTGTTTTGTAATTATACTCGTTTCTCTTACTGGTTTACCCATAACCGCCGGATTTACGGGCAAATTATTCGTCTTTTCAGCTATTTACAACGTCTACCAGCAAAACCATGATATATGGTTGCTGATCCTGATGGCAACCGGCGCCCTGACCACGGTAGTATCATTATTCTACTACATCAAAATACCGCTGAACCTGTTCATCAGGCATACCGATATCTTGTCCGACCCTGTGAAAAGTTCTTACAATCTTATCAGCTTAACTATTGTTTTGTCAGTCATTATTTTACTGCTTGGGATATTTCCCGGTTCAATACTGGAGTATTTATAAAAAAATGATTTCCTCACCCTCCATCCGCCGCAGGCGAAGAGGGAGGGTCGACGAGCGTAGCTAAGTCGGGGTGGGTAGAACGGAGCGCGCAAAGTCCTCAGGCTTTTAGAACCCTCCCCTTTGTCTAAAGAACTCCAATGAAGGAGAGGATTTAGGTGAGGCCAATTTATACCAATTAATGACAAACAATGTAGCTGAAATTTAAACTAATCTTTTACCTTTGCGTGCTCATAACAACTCATGAGCGATCAGATCAAGCATGAATGCGGTGTGGCATTTATCCGCCTCCTAAAGCCACTGTCTTATTATCAAAAAAAGTATGGCACCGCGCTGTACGGGCTCAACAAGCTGTATCTTTTAATGGAAAAACAACATAACCGGGGCCAGGATGGCGCGGGTGTTGCTACCATTAAACTTGATGTTGAACCCGGCAAGCGTTACATCAGCCGCCACCGTTCCATGGCTTCAAACGCTGTCGCGGATATTTTTGAATACATCCAGAAAAAATTTGCCGACATACAGCGTGATACCCCCGAACGTATGCTGGATGCCGAATGGCTGAAAGAACATGTGAGTTTTACAGGAGAAGTGCTTTTGGGACACCTGCGCTATGGCACCCATGGTAAAAACAGCATTGAGAATTGCCATCCGTTTTTAAGGCAAAATAACTGGATGACCCGTAACCTCGTGATCGCTGGTAACTTTAACATGACCAATGTTGATGAGTTGTTACAACAATTATATGATCTCGGTCAGCACCCTAAAGAAAAAGCAGATACGGTAACGGTACTGGAAAAAATAGGCCATTTTATCGATACCGAGAACCAGGGTTTGTTCGACCAGTATAAACGCGAGGGCCACGATGATAACATGGAGATCAGCAAGCTGATAGCCAACGATATGGATGTTGCCAAGATACTTAAAAAATCTGCCCGTAACTGGGATGGCGGTTATACCATAGCCGGTATATTGGGCCATGGCGATGCCTTTGTAATGCGCGACCCTGCCGGAATTCGCCCCGTTTATTATTATTATAACGATGAGATAGTGGTAGCAGCATCAGAACGCCCTGCGATACAAACCGCTTTCAATATCCCTATTGAGGATATTAAAGAAATAAAACCCGGCCATGCGCTGATCGTTAAAAAGAGCGGCAAGATTACCGAGGATATGTTCAGTGAACCGAAGGAAAAAAAGGCATGTTCATTTGAGCGTATTTATTTCTCGCGCGGCAGCGATGCTTCCATTTACCGTGAACGTAAACAATTAGGCCGTTTACTTTGCAAGCAAATATTGGAAACCGTTGATCATGATGTAAAAAATACTGTATTCTCTTATATCCCTAATACCGCCGAAGTTGCCTTTTACGGTATGGTGGAAGGCGTACACAAATACATTAAAAAATACCAGCGCGACCGTTTGCTGAATCGTGAAGACAAGATAAGTGAAGAAGAATTGACCGATGTGCTTTCAATGGCACCACGGGTGGAAAAGATCGCAATAAAGGATGTTAAACTTCGCACTTTTATTACCCAGGATGCCGACCGCAGCGAAATGGTGGCCCATGTGTATGATACCACCTATGGCTTGATAAAAAGAGATAATGATACCCTGGTTGTTTTAGATGATTCAATTGTTCGTGGTACTACGCTGAAACAAAGCATTTTAAAGATATTGGATAGATTGGGGCCTAAGAAAATTGTAGTGGTTTCATCAGCACCGCAAATACGTTATCCTGATTGTTATGGTATCGATATGTCGCGCATGGGTGAATTTGTGGCTTTTGAAGCGGCCATAAGCTTGCTGAAAGATGCCGGTAAGGATGATGTGATCCTGAATGTTTACCAGCAATGTAAGGACAGCGAAAGTTTGCCGAAAGAAAAAGTGGTAAATTATGTTAAAGCTATCTATGAGCAATTCAGCGATCAGGAAATATCCGATCGTATAGCGAAGATCATCACCCCGAAAGAAATCAAGGCCGAAGTAAAAGTTATATATCAAACCCTCGACAACCTGCACAAAGCCATTCCAGATCATACAGGCGACTGGTATTTCAGCGGTGATTATCCAACCCCCGGCGGCAACAAGGTAGTGAACCGTGCCTTTGTGAACTGGATGGAAGGAAAGAACCAAAGAGGGTATATGTAGGCAGCCCCACCCAACCCTCCCCGGTAGGGAGGGCTTTAAAACCATAAATCAAAAAAGTCTCCCCTACCAAGGGAGATTATTCGCAAAATATTAATTTAAATGGAGCTCATGAGGGCTTCGCTGTTTAGAGAGGGCCTATGCAACCATCAACAACCTCGCAGATCGCAACAAAGACAGTATTTCCCATACTGTTCACCATCAGCTTCACGCATCTGCTGAATGATCTGGTCCAGGCAGTTCTTCCCGCCGTTTATCCTTTAATAAAAACAAATTTCCGCCTCAGTTTCACTCAAATAGGCCTCATTACGCTTACGGTACAAACAACCGCGTCGTTACTACAGCCCTTTGTAGGTATTTATGCTGATAAATCGCCAAAACCCTATTTCCTGGTTTTATCCATGGTGTTTGTACTTTCCGGGGTAGCATTTGTAGCTTTTGCTCCCAGTTATTTGACTATCCTGATCGCAGTATGTTTTTTGGGTATAGGCTCAGCTATTTTTCATCCCGAAGCATCAAGAGTTGCGTACATGGCCGCCGGCGACAGGCGCGGACTGGCACAATCTATATTCCAGTTAGGCGGTAACACAGGTTCTGCTATCGGCCCGCTTTTGGCAGCGTTAATTGTTATGCCTTACGGGCAATATAATCTCATCTGGTTCAGTATCGCCGCCATATTGGGTTTGGTGATCTTAATACAGATCGGTAACTGGTACAAAAACCATTTGAACCTGAAAGCCAGGTTACCGGTACAGGCAACAGCAATAGTTGATAAACCCGCCTTGTCCTCCAAAAGGGTAGGCTTTTCAGTATTTATACTGTTGATGCTGATCTTTTCAAAATATGTTTACCTCGCCAGCATGACCAGCTACTTTACTTTTTACCTGATCGATAAGTTTCATGTATCTGTAGAATACTCGCAAATACATTTGTTCATTTTTCTGGCTGCCGTGGCTATAGGCACGGTATTGGGAGGTGGTCTTGGTGATAAATATGGACGTAAGTACGTCATCTGGATATCTATTCTCGGCGCGGCGCCGTTCACACTCATGCTGCCTTATGCTGATCTATTTTGGACTGGAATTTTATCCGTCCTTATCGGTGTCATTATCTCGTCAGCCTTTTCGGCTATATTGGTTTATGCCCAGGAACTCATGCCCGGCAAAATTGGCCTTGTATCTGGACTGTTCTTCGGCTTCGCTTTTGGCATGGGTGGGCTTGGCTCGGCTTTATTAGGCAAACTTGCCGACCAAACCAGTATCAATTACGTTTTTGTGGTTTGCTCATTCCTGCCGCTTATCGGTATTATTACGGGGCTTTTACCTAATATTGAAAGTAAGAAGGTTAAATTAAAGCAAGTATAATTGCCTAAGCAGATTTTTATAATTTAGCCTTTCATATTATCATTTATGAAAGCTAAGTTTTCTATCATTCTCTTCTGCGCACTTTTAGTATCAACCTTAGGTTCAAAGGCGCAACAAAAACAATCCTTGCAGCAATTGCAGCAACAATTTGTCGATCTCCGTTTTGGTATGTTCATCCATTTTAACATACCCACATACATGAACCAGGATTGGCCCGACCCGGAAGCATCACCATCCCTTTTTAATCCAACAAAGCTTGACTGTGACCAATGGGCCAAAGCTGCAAAATCAGCCAATATGAGTTACGGCTGCCTTACCACCAAGCACCATAGCGGCTTTTGTATATGGAACACAAAAACCACCGGCTACAATGTGATGAACAGCCCGTTAAAAAGAGATGTAGTTAAGGAGTTTACAGATGCTTTCCGTGCTAACGGCTTAAAAGTGATGCTTTATTATTCTATTTTAGATACACACCATCGCATCCGTCCTCATACCATCACGCAAAAAGATGTGGAGATGATCAAAGCGCAAATAACAGAGTTGCTTACTAATTACGGCGAAATATCTGCATTGATAATTGATGGCTGGGATGCACCATGGTCGCGTATATCCTATGATGATGTCCCTTTTGAGGATATATACCGCCTGGTAAAATCACTACAGCCAAACTGCGTAATGATGGACCTTAACGGCGCTAAATATCCCGCTGAAGGGATGTACTACACCGATATAAAAACTTACGAAATGGGTGCCGGGCAACGCATATCAAAAGACAATAACACGCTGCCTTCACTGGCCTGTCTGCCCATCAACAATACCTGGTTCTGGAAAACGGATGATCCAACCCAACCCGTTAAGGACCCGGTAAAGCTGGTTAACGATTACATTATCCCTTTTAACAAAGTTGATTGTAATTTCATTTTAAATGTTTCGCCAAACCGTGATGGATTGATAGATGACAATGCCCTGGAGGCGCTGAAAACTATTGGCAAATTATGGAAAAATGATGGTCCGGCCCCAAAGCTGGCACCCATTGATGCACCTATAATCTCTTCAAACCTGGCAAAAAATCAGCCCTCAAATTCAAGCTGGAGCGATGATATGAATATTATGGATTTTGCAAATGATGATGATTTCACTACATCGTGGGTATCAAATCCCGAAATCAAAAACCCCTGGTACGAAATTGATTTCGACAGGGACAAACAGTTTAATACCATAGTTATAGCAGAAGAAAAACCTAATATCACCAACTACAAACTCGAATATTACGAGGATGGCGTTTGGAAAACAATTTTTGAAGGTGAAAATAATAAGAAAATAAAAATTCACCGCTTTAACAACGTATGGGGAAATAAGGTGAGGATCTCGATAAGTAAAGCCGGTCACCAGGTTTCCATAGCCGAATTTGGAGTGTATAATGAGCGAAGATAATATTTGATTAATAAGGGAATATAATACCTTTACGGTGAATGAATATCCGTTTACCGCAGGCTGATAAAACACTGTTAACGCTATTTACCTGCTTTGTTTTGCTGGTATTAGCTATACAGCCCGCATCGGCACAAAAAAAATATACCATTAGCGGTACGGTTAAAGATGCCTCAACGGGCGAAGCATTGATCGGTGCGACATTCATCATTAAACAATCGGCGCAAAACGGTAGCATCAGTAATAGTTATGGCTTTTATTCTATTTCCGCGCTTGCAGGTACAGACACCTTACTGGTTACCTACGTGGGCTATGCACCGGCTGTTTACGCGGTTGATGTGCATGCCAATAAGACCATTAATGTGTCGCTTAGTTCTAAAACGGACCTTACCGAGGTGGTAATTAACGGCCGCGCGCGCAATAATGACAATGTAACTTCGCCGCAAATGGGGGTGGAGAAGCTGGATATGTCGCAAATAAACAACGTTCCTGTTTTATTGGGTGAGCGCGACATCCTGAAAACTATTTCACTTTTACCTGGCGTTGAGGCGGCAAGCGAAGGTAATACAGGTTTTTATGTTCGCGGCGGTGCATCAGACCAAAACCTGATATTACTGGATGAAGCCGTGGTTTATAATGCCTCGCACCTGTTTGGTTTCTTCTCAACCTTCAACTCCGACGCAATTAAGGATGTGAGCCTGTTTAAAGGTGGTATGCCCGCGCAATACGGCGGCAGGCTGTCGTCTGTATTGGATATTAAGATGGACGAAGGGAATAACCAGGATTACGTAGTGCAGGGTGGCCTCGGCCTTATCTCATCACGGTTAAAAATTGAAGGGCCGATAGTAAAAAACAAAGGCTCGTTCATGATCAGCGCACGGCGAACATATATCGATCTGTTTCTACACGCTTCATCCGATACCACGTTGAAAGGCAGCCAGCTATATTTTTATGACCTCAACGCTAAGGCCAATTATCATTTTGATGATAAGAATGTATTGTATGTGTCCGGTTATTTTGGCAAGGACGTTTTGGGTTTGCAAAATTCCTTTGGCACCAATTGGGGTAATGCCACGGCAACAGTGCGGTTTAACCACATTTTCAACAACAGGCTGTTCTCCAATACCTCGGTTATTTACAGTAATTACAATTATGCCATAAAAAGCTATTTGCCCGGCGAAAATTTTACCGCGTTATCGAAAATTAATGATGTGGATTTTAAAGAGGACCTGCAATATTTTATTAATGATGCCCACACATTAAGGTTTGGCGCTGATGCTTTGCACCATGATATTGCACCCGGCAGTATTACATCATCCGATTCATCAAGCAGCTTTAATACCAAGACCATCGAACGCCGTTACGGCCTTGAAACCTCGGCTTATTTAAGCGATGAATGGCATTTAAACACTAAACTTAACCTGCTATATGGTTTCAGGTTAAGCGATATGCTGCTTTTCGGCCCCGGAACTTTCAATACGTATGACGCGGCAGGGAATACGGTCTCTTCCCAAACCTACAATTCAGGGCAGGTGGTTAAAAGTTATTTTAATATCGAACCACGGTTTTCGGCAAGCTACAGTTTAAGCGACCAAGCATCCATCAAAGCATCTTATAACCGCAATACACAAAATATCCATATCCTCAGCAACTCCAGCAGTAGTACGCCCACCGACCTGTACGTAATGAGCAGCAATAATATCAAGCCCGAGATATCCGACCAGGTATCTACCGGTTATTTCAGGAACTTTGATGATAATATTTTTGAATTCTCGACCGAAGTATATTACAAATGGCTGCAAAACCAGATAGATTATAAAGATGGTGCCCAGTTGATACTGAACCAGGATGTAGAATCACAACTGGTTTATGGTACGGGCCGCGCCTATGGTATCGAGTTTTTCGTAAAAAAGAAATACGGCAGGTTCAACGGCTGGATCGGCTACACGCTGTCGAAAACCGAACGCAGGTTTGATGCCATAAACAATGGTAACTATTTCCCGGCTACGTACGACCGTACCAACGATATATCAGCCGTGGGAATATATCAATTAAGCAAGAAATGGTCATTATCATCCACCTTTGTTTATGGCACAGGCAACGCGGTAACTTATCCCAATGGCAAATATGAATTATCGGGCATAACAACCTATTACTATTCGCAGCGCAATGCCAACCGGGAGCCATCCAATAACAGGCTCGATGTTGGCGCTACGCTTGAGGGCAAACCGCATAAAAAATATCACTCCAGCTGGACATTTGGTATTTATAACGTTTACGACCGTCATAATCCGTATATTATTACGTTCCAGGATAGTAAAACAAATCCCGGGACTACCGAGGCGCAGGAAACGAGTTTGTTCGGAATAATACCATCAGTTACCTGGAACTTTAAATTTTGACGATGATGAAGATGCAGCTGAGATTACTTTTAATAATGCCTGCGATTTTGTTGCTGGCGATTACCTCGTGCCAGAAAATAATCAGCATTAATACCAATAATGCGGCACCGCAATTGGTAATAGAAGGCAACCTGACCGATATTTACGGCGATCAGATGGTACACATAAGTAAAACGGTGCCGTTTAATGCTACAAACAATTACCCGCCCGTAAGCGGCGCGACAGTAATTGTTACCGATAGCGCGGGAGACATCATACCTTTTACTGAAGAATCTCCCGGCTATTATTACAATCATATTTTTGCAGGTAATTATAAAGAAACTTATACCTTAACCGTTACTACCGGCGGCAAAGTTTATAAAGCTTCATCAACCATGCCTGCACCTGTTGAGCTGGACTCCGTAAGCACAACATCCGATCAATTTGACAAAAACAACCCCTTTACTATTGTTGTAAATTACCAGGACCCACCCGGGGTGCCTAACCAGTATAAATTCGATCTCTACATCAACAGCGTTCCGGTTCAAACTATTTTTACCAATAATGATGAATTTACCGACGGGCGCTATGTACATGAACAACTCTTTCAGCAGGGGACAAATATTGTTGCGGGAGATACCGCGAAGGTAGATATGGAGTGCATTGATGAAAATATTTATCAATACTGGTTCAGTTTGAGCCAGTTACAGATCAATGGCCCCGGTGGGGGCATTACGCCATCAAACCCGCCTTCAAACTTTAACAATGGCGCTTTAGGATATTTTAGCGCGCATACGTCTTCTATTAAAATTGGTGTCGTACCTTAATCCGTATGCAAGGTAATTACACCCGTATCAGTTGGTTTTAGCAAGTCGTTTCCGTTAATTTTAACCCCTTTATAGGTTAAATTATCCGCATTATAGATCACTTCCGGTCTCGGCGTATGCAGTATGGTTACACCACTCAACGCGATGTTTTTCAACGGATTACCATCCACACCTACGGCGTAGATACCAACCTCGCCTGATTGGTTACAGGTCACATTATCAATATGGAAATTATTGAATTTACATGGATAATGACCGCCTCTCGAACCATGGTAATTATTTTCAAACCTGATAAAAGCCGACTTAGCCGTATCGCATTGCACATTGTGTACATGGATATTCTCAATAAATCCGCCCCTGTCGAGGTTGGACTTAAAGTAGATGGCGCTTAAACAGTGGTGGATGAGTACATCATACATAAAAACATTCCGCACCCCGGCCGACATTTCGCTGCCGATACAAAGGCCATTAGCTTTCGAAGTAAACTCGCAATTCCTCACTATGATATTCTCGGTAGGCTGCCCTATGCGCCAGCCGTCCTGGTCGCGGCCGGCTTTTATGGCTATACCATCATCGCCTGTATTAAAATTGCAGTTTTGTATCAGCACATTGGTACAACTTTCCGGGTCGCAGCCATCGTTATTAAGGTTATGACTCTTGATGGTAACATGTTCAACCGTTACGTTATTGCATAGCACCGGATGAATTACCCAATACGGCGCATCTTTTATAGTAATACCGCTGATCAGTATATTCTTACAACCCAAAAATTGGATCATATCCGGCGGCAAGTGATAGCCGTCGCCAAATACACGTTCATAAACAGGTGTGCCATCATGCCCCATTTGTCGTAGTTTATTCTGTTCTGCCGAACCCTGTGGCCGCCACGTCGCAAAGTTTTGGCTTGCCGAGCCATTAACAATGCCATGCCCTGTTACAGCAATATCCGAGCATTGGTAAGCATAAAATAACGGCGAATAATTATAGAGTTCTGTCCCTTCCCATAAAGTCAGCACAGCAGGCAGGTAATCTTTTGGTTCACCTGAAAATATCAGTTCCGCGCCATCCTCAAAATGCAGGTTGACATGGCTTTTTAAAACCACCGGCCCGGCAATATAGAACTTGCCTTTTGGTATCAGTACCTCGCCGCCGCCACTTACACTACATAAGCCTATCGCCTTATCAAGTGCAGCTTTAATATCAGTTTGCCCGTCGGCAACAGCACCATAAGCGGTTATGTCGTAAACAACAGTCTTAAATATAGGCGCTTTAATGTTTTTAATTATGGAGTCGACTGCCGTCATTGTTTTTTCATGATGCTGTGCCATGGCATTTATACCTGTAAATAACAGTAAAAAGGTAATTATAGGGCGGATGGTTTTCATTGGCGGCAGGATATAAAGTAAATATACAGCGATTGTGTAAAATAATATCCCTTATATTAGTATTCCATTAAAACGTTACAATTGAAAAAGTCGATCCTTATTTTTTGCCTGTTGCAGCTATTTGTATTGATAGCTTTTGGCCAGGATAAATCCATTCCTTACGGAAATAACCCGGCTGCCGGAAAATATTATGACATTCGTGGCATTAAAATGTATTGCGAGGTTTATGGTACCGGCAAACCTTTACTGATGATACACGGCAATGGCGGAGATATTACGGCCTTCACCAAAAACATTCCTTATTTTTCCAAAAAATATATGGTGATCGTGCCCGACAGCCGCGCGCAGGGAAAATCGACGGACCCGAAAGATTCTTTGAGTTTTGAAATGATGGCCGATGATTTCGCGGCTTTACTCACCGCTATGCATATTGATTCAAGTTATGTAATAGGTTGGAGCGATGGCGGGATAAATGCGCTGGTATTAGCCATGCGCCACCCGGATAAAGTGATAAGGCTGGCCTCAACTGGCGCTAACCTATGGCCGGATTCCACGGGTATAAATCCGCCGGATTGGATAGGGGAGCGCGACTATTACAATGCTAACAAGGACAAGGTGTTTACAACGGCAAAGGATAAAAACGACTGGAAAATATTTATGCTGGATTGGCTGCAACCCAATATTCCTTTACTGGCCCTGCGGAAGATCAAATGTCCTTCGCTCATCATTTGCGGCGACCATGATGTGATCCCCATCCACCATACCGTTGATATTTACCGCAATATCCCGAAGGCTTATTTATGGGTGGTGCCGAATTCACCCCATAGTACGCTGATAGAACATGCCGATGCATTTAATAAAACGGTAGACGATTTTTTCACCCAACCATTTCATAATTGGAAACAATAATGTCACAGCCGAACAACCCGCTTCACGGCAAGACATTGGAATTTATATTAAACGAACTCGTTGCCCACTATGGTTGGCCAGAGATGGGTTACCGCATACGCATCAATTGTTTTTTGGAGGATCCGGGCATCAAATCAAGCCTGAAATTTTTGAGAAAAACCGAATGGGCAAGAAAGAAAGTAGAAGATCTATATATTGAAATGATCAATGAAAAAAACTGATTAATAAAGCCTTATAATTAATACCATCAGTTTTTTTCAACTATCTGCACATTTTCACATTTGCATATCTGCACATCTACGAGTGTTTCCTTTTATTGTTCATCTTCGCCTTAGTGCCTGAACTGTAATTGTAGGTTTTGGCATTAGCTGCCTTTTTCTCATGAAATGCTGCACCTGCTACCGGCGCATTTTTATCAGTTTTAGCAGCTTTCCTTTCGGTTGAAGCTTCTTTTTCCTTGCGCTCTGTATCAATAACCAAATCATCCGGCAGGTCAGCTAATTGTATTTTTGTACCGATGGATTGTTCTATCTTTTTAATCATTCCCAGTTCAATATCGGTGGCGAAGGTAATGGCTAAGGTGTCTTCGTTTCCCTTGATTTTGATCACACGGTTAATGAATATTTCCTTGTCCTCGGGCACATCCAAATGAATAACAAACGGCAAGCCATTTAACTCAATTGTGCCCGAATTTTCATTGGCTATAATTAAAACCCTTAATGAAGTATCGCTTTTAAATTCCTCTAAATCAGCTACATGTTTAGTTTCGCTAAACATAGGGTTTAACACAGTTATTGCGCCCTTTAGGTAAGGCTTCAGGCTTTTATAAGCCGTATCGGCAGTAACGCGGGTGTTTACAAAAACCACTGCTTTAGTGAACAGTTCATCATCCTGCATAAATAAATTCAACAGGTTTAGTTTGGTACGGAAATTTGGCACATTGTAAAGCACCTGATCATAAGTTTCCAGTGAGGACTCTCCCAATTCATCCACCTCGATGATCGCCGGGAGTTTCATGAACGGAGCTATCATCTTTTCCAACTTTTGATGCAGTACTTCAGTAAATATTAAATGCTGGCATTTGATAATGCTGTTAGCTAATTCGGCAACCGGTAACTGCATGCCTTGCTTCACGATTAGTTCTGCATCATCAACAATAAACAGGTCTATTTTATTCAGGTTCAAGCCCAGCTTCAGGTAAATTGCCCGTGCGCGGTCTGGAGTAGCCACCACAATATCTGCACCATCAGCTAATGCGTCCATCTGCGCCTCGATACCGGGTGCTACATACAAGCCAACGATCTTTACCGAGCTGTTTTTATTCAGCACATCAAATTGTTCGATCACCGAAAATACTTTTTCCTTATCCGGCACCAGGATCAGCACACGTGGTGCATCATCAAAACCCTGCCGTATCCGGTTCAAAACACTGATGATATAAGTACTGGTTTTGCCCGAACCTTCCGGAGCGATGGCAATAACATCCTGCCCACCAATTATCCGCGACAACGTTTTTAGCTGAATTTCCTTTGGATACAGGAAACCCGCGTCCGTCAACCTTCGCGCCAGCCCTTTGTTCAGCTTAAATTTATCTAACCACACCATAGCATTTTATTGAGGCGCGAAATTACCGAATTAAAACCGCTTTTTGTCATTGCGAGGAGGTACGACGAAGCAATCTCGTAGATATGCACATTCGACATTGTTTGGCAACGAGATTGCTTCGTACCTCGCAATGACAAATTTATTAAAGGTTCCAATCCCCATCCCTCATCATCCCCAAAAACCCCGTCCTCACCGGCATATCCAAATAAGGATAAATCACTTTTGATAAATACAAGCCCTGCGGGTAGGCCGGTATAATAACTGGCGGCGTTATCTTATCAGCCAAATAATGCTCAAATTCATCCACGCTTATTTCACCTTTGCCAATTTCCAGTAAGCGCCCGATAATGATGCGCACCATTTTACTTAAAAATCTGTTGGCGGATATCTGGAAACGCAGCTTGTCGCCGCTTTGGTGAGTGAATATGTTTGCTGAACTTACGTGGCAAATGGTATGATCTATCCTGTCGGGCATTTTGCAAAAGCCGCGATAATCGTTGTATAAAGGCAGCAATGCACAGGCAGCCTTCATTTTATCAATATCCAAACTCTTTTCATCATAAAAAGAACTAAAGCCATGCAAAAAGGGGTCCTTATAGGTATGGATAAAATAATCATAGGTACGCTGTATCGCATCGAAACGGCAATGCGGCAGGCCATCCATCGGTATGATGTCGAATATGGCAATATCATCGGGTAATGTCTTATTCAGCCTGAAAAGCAGCTCGGGATCTAATTCGTTATTACTATCAGTATGAAAAAAGAATTGGGCAGCATGCACGTGCGCATCCGTCCGGCCACAGCCGATAATTTCAAC